>MDTC01171939.1_pt1 | contig 58481 bp, 46 predicted proteins | sample 811181 | NCBI WGS metagenome assembly MDTC01 (sample SAMN05326644, study PRJNA326480) | marine metagenome | isolation source: seawater | place: Pacific Ocean: North | collected 2011 | reverse complement strand
TTGTCTACAGTCTTGCCACCTTTTTTCTTGGTGCCCATACGCTTGTAGCCTTTCCAGCATACTTTGCCGTCTACGCCTTTTTGCTTTTCTTCTGGTAATGTTGTGTAACTTGGGTTGCCGCACTCTGAACATACTGATTCATTTTCGGCTTGTTTTTCTTTGTAGTCCACTTGAGCATAATTAAGTGCAGATTCGTGATCATCACCTCCGGGTGCAACCATCATTGTTGCAAACTCAGAATCAACTTTATGAGTTGCAAACCTTGGATCTGATTCATCAGTTTCACCTCTTAATGATTTAGGATCTACTTCACCATTTACAACCGTATATAATAGTTGACCGTATGCTGGTTCACCGTCATCACCTATGAATTCAAATCCGGTTTCGTGTTCTTCTTCTTCACCGGCTTCTGAAAACTGACCCATCATTTTTTCAAATGCTGTTTCTATTTGAATTTCTTCTGGAGTCTTTTCAGCTTTACTATACTTGTCTTTTAGTCGGCCTAATTCTTCTTGACTTGCACCTTCGCGTCCTGCCTGTGCGGCTTTTTTCATATATTCTGCGCCGTGCTTCTTTTTGCCTGCGTAAGCCATTAGTGCTGATTCATCTACTAAATCATCCGGACCTAATTCTGTTGCTTTTGTTGCTTCACTTACTAACTTATAGATATATGGAAATACATCTTTTAATTCTTCGTTAAACTGTCTTACAGTAAGTTGATCAATCCAATTTTCAGCAACGTCACTTGGCACATCTTCAAGAACTGGGGATTCAAATGATGAAAATGCCTCTGTGTAGTTTTTCTTTTTTTGTAAACTTTCTATTGTTTTCTTTACCGTTTTAATACGGCCTTTTACAACGTCTGTATATTCTGCAAGGCTTTCTGCCATTACTGCTGAACGACCCATGTAAGAAGTAAACTTTTTAAGTTTAGAAAGTTCTTCAGATAGGCTTGTAATATGTTTACCAAAGTCATCGTAAGGTTTACCGCCTTCTGCTACATGACGTGCCATTGCTCTTGCACCATTCAAATGTTTGTATGGATACTTAAAGCGTTCTCCGTCATTGCTTTCAATGTAAATAGAACCAATCTTTTGTGTTCTATTGTTTAATTCTTGATTAATATTTTCTGTATGTTTTACTACAATACGTGCTTCATCAACATTTTGATAGCTTACACGAGATGTGCCATACATCTTAGATTCGTTCATGTTATCGTCCCCAGACTGCTTTGCTAAAAATTTGTAATCTCTTTTAGTTAAATTGGATTTGTTAATGTCTCTTACGTCAAATTCTAACATTCTTTTTTTGGCAAATTGACGTAATTCTTTAAGAAAGTTATACCAATTCTTTTGTGTAAATGAATCTTCTGCTGTAATAAAGTCTTTTGAAAATATTACAGTTAGTTTATCTTCTTCATTTATACTTACACTAACTTTTCCTAATTCTTTTTTTCCTTCGGTATATGCAAAATCAAAAAATCTTGCATTGTCAGGTGTATTTGTGACAGTGCCGCTTTCGTCGCCGATTGTAATTTGGTCAAATCTGCCACGTAGTTTATTAAATAAATCTGTGCTTATCTTTTGTATATTCTGCATATTAGTATTTATCAATAGTTACTGCTAATGAAGATAGGCATAGGTGCTTCGTAATCTTCTATATCTTCTGCTTGATTGAATGTATTATACACTCTCGGATCCCAATCTTTAAGCACTTCCATCATACGCAAGGATAATAATGTAGCACTTATTAAATCATCTGTTGCACCAGATTTTGCTTGATAACTTGATCCGGTTGCAATAAAGTTTTTAAGCTCACCTATAAGAACTTTTGATTTGATAGACATTTTATCATTTTCTACCATTGTTTTTAATCTACTACATGCTGTAACTTTTGTACTATGTGTAGTGTTAAAGCCTTTTCTAAATTTACGCACATGTCCTTTGCGTATAGGTTCACTTACAAATAATCCCGGTATGTTTTCTTCGCCAAAGTCTTGTATAACAATTAGTGCCGCTTCACCTAATCCATTATTTTCTACACTCCAGTATATACCAGCAGGATGATTTGTTTCCTGTTCTATATACTTACATATGTCAGCAAGTATTCTAATTTGTCCTGGTATAGCTGTTTGATTGTGTCGCCATTCTGCTACTTGTTCGTATGTAGGCAATTCAAATACTTGTATTGCACTATAATCGCCTCCTGTACCCATTGAGGGATCAAGCGATACACAATATGTATATTGACTTGTAGGTTTTTTATACCAACGTGTTTGACCCATATTCAATAAAGGTGTTGATCCTTCCATAGCGGCTAACTTAATACTATTAATAAGTGTTTCGTCAAATACAAGAAATTCACAACCGTATTCACGTCTAAACTTCTCTTCACCAATACGTCCTATTTCGTCTGCTTTCCATTTGTCATCCCTATCAGGATGCTCATGCCATTCTGCTATAAAACTATGAAAGCCGTTTATACCAACATCTTGTTCATTTCCGTTAGCATCAAATTTATCTTCTGCTTGCTTCCATATAGTAGCAAATGTATCTTCGTCTGAGTTAGGTGTGCTTGTAATAATAGCACGACCACCTGTAGCAAGTGTAGGTGATATCGAAGTCCAAAATTCTTCGGCAATGTTAGGCATCACAAATGCAAACTCATCACAGTATAGTAATGATATAGACATACCACGCCCTGTGTTGCCTGTTGTAGTTTGTGAAGCAATACGTGATCCATTCTCAAACTCTATACTACCTTTGTTGTATGATGTTACACCTGCTCTAATATGATCAGGACACATTTCATATACGTATCTAATACGTTGCATAATCTCTTGCGCACCAGTGTACTTGTGTGCCGCAATTAGTATAGTTTGATCTGGGTTGAACATTGCATACCAAGTTAAGTATATTGCCGCACAGGTAGTTTTACCTGTTTGCCTTGGCATCATGTTTATATTAAATCTATATTTGTGATAACTTTCCATTAACCCTAACTGGTATGTGAAAGGATCAAATAATAGTTTGCCTTGTACAGGGTGTTGAATGTACGCAAACTTCTTTGCAAAATACAGATAGCCTAATTCAGGATCCATGCAAAATTGCAGATCCTGTATTTGTTCTTCTGTAAATGTTTCTCTGGTGTTGGCTTTTTTAGTTAATACGCCATCTAAACTTTTGCTCATGTACGTATTTAACCGCGCACTTCAATGTGTGTTATTGAGTGTGGTCCATATCATACTGACGCATAGTAGTACGAGTAGTAAATGTATTAGCAGGAGCATCGTCTGGACCAAGGATCCATTCGTTCCATACTTTAATTACACGCTCTAAGTCTACATCTGGCTGTGGAGCAAGTTGCTCTTCTATTTTTAGAAAACCATCTTTCATAATAACGCCGCCGCCAGCTTCGCGCTCTTGTTTTAAAATGTGTGCAATTTCTTCATCAGTCATTATAACTTCCTTTTAGCTACATCCGCAACTTGAACAAGCCATTAACTTCTTTTTACCAGCTTTGCCGCATTTCGGACAATCACTTTCTTCAATGCTTTCTTTTTCGCCTTTGCCTTTGTTAATAGCTTTTGCAACTTTTTCTCTGCGGTTTTTTAGATAATCATCTGTCTTATCTTTTTTACCATCGTTGTTTACGTCATCATCTTCTTTACCTACAGGATCCATTTTTTCTGCAAGTGCTTTAAACAAGCGTTCTCTAATGCTGTTAACTTCTTCTGTATTAATTGGATTGTCGCCGCCTGCTGTAGCTTTGTAAGACTTTTTCTTTCTGTTTAGATCGTTACCATCTGGAATTACATCATCTAAAGTTCCATACTGTGGATCAGGTTCGTTTGCATAATCTTCTTTATAGTCGTTGTCGTAACCTTCGCCTATTCCGTAGTCTGCTTCGATTTGATCCCACATTTTTTGTTCTATATCATCGTGGTCGTCATCTGGGTGTAGTCCATTTTCACGTGCTACATCATCGTACATATCTTGTAGATATTTTTGTATTTCTGGACCCATTACACCTTTGCTTAGTGCTTTATATAGCAACTCTCCACTATCGTCAGCGGCAATCTTTTCCATTGCTTGAATGAGCTCATCTTTCATTCCGCCTTCGTCGACATCGATATCTTCGTGACCGGCGCAACTTGAATTTCCTAAATGTACTTTACCACATTTTTTACATGGTTCTTTTTGTATGCCTGGCTTAAGATCGTTCATATCGTCTGGACCATCCATGTCCATTGGCAAATCAAGCATGTCCATATCTTTTGGTGTAGGCAAACTTATAGGCATGTCTGTAGGTTCAATTTCTTTTGCTCCTCCAACGCCTGCATTTTTCATCATGTCAATTAGGTCAGCTACATGATCTTTACCACGTGCATTAATTGACACGTTCATTGATACCGGACTGCCATCATCTTTGGGTGGCATCGATGTAGGCATTGTAGGCATAGGTCCTTCGTCAACCATTGGTCCACATTCTTCTACTGCTTGAATTGACTCTAAAATAGTTTTCATGTCGTTTACATTACCCTTGCCTGCGGCTGGTTTTTCACCGGCTGCGGCTTGATCCATGTTTTCTAATATTTTTTTCATATCCATAATATCAGCCTCCTATAACCGATTTTGTATTTTCGACCATATCGATATCTTTTGAATCGCCTATTGGAGCACTGTCTGCAATGTCAATGTCTCTCTCACCACGTGCTTTCTCCAGCTCTTTGAGTAATTCCATTACTCTGCTTTCGCCTGCCATTGGTTGGCCGTCTTCTGATACCATCTCTTCGGTATTGAGTAACGACTCGTATGGTTCATTGTCTTTTATTTCTTGGTATTCTTCTCTTGGATCGTTTATATTTCTAACGATAACGTATGCTTGATCAATAGTACAGCACTCGCCTATATATGCTTGTAACACTTGCGGAGTTGTAGGATATACTACATCAGCTTCCCAATATGTTACTTCCATGTTTTTTAATTGTGGAAAATCCAAAGGTCTTTCTTGTATAGGAGTCTTTTTGCCTGCTGATATATTTTCTAAAGCAAACTTTTTTAATGATTGTTCTAACTTATCTTCAAAATTCTCAGGAAGTTCTCCTGCTACACCAATATGAAATTGGTATATTTTTTTGGATTCAGTAAGTATGTCAGTAAATTTTCTCATATGATTGTTCCTATACTGTATTATTTATCTTTATCAAGACCTTTTAGCTTCTCTAATAGACTATTTCTATCAGTAACAACATATCCTTGACCTTCTATCATAGAGTCACTACCGTCACTATTGTCCTTGTCCATCTTCTCTTTTTTAAGTTGAAGCTCAATCATTTTTAATTTTTTATCAAGTTTAGCTGTTTTAGCATCAAGTGATGTTTTTAGCATGCCGCCAGCAACTTCAAATACTCTACTTGCATAACGTGATTCTACGTTCATACCAAGATCCATTAAATCATCATATGCACTCATTGCTTTAGATGCAACTTCATTTAATTCGTTGTCTGCTAATTCGCCTAAGCCTTTAACAGCGGGCAATGCCGCAGTTATTTTATCAAACTCTGCTATATCACGGAATGTTTCTTCACGTTCTATTTCGTGTTTTGTTTGTTCTACTTCTTGTGCTTCAGCTTCTTCTATCATTTTTTTAGAATCAGGTAAGTCAAGTAGATCTTCTAATTTTTTGGTCATTGTAATGTTCCATTAACTGCTACTATTATTTATCAAATATTAGCGTCTCTTCTTTCCGCCAGTATGGAATATATCTTCTTCAGTAACTATTCTAAAAAATATTCCATTTTGTTTACAGTATGCTCTTGCGGCTTCCCATTTTGCTTGGTTAACTATCCAAGCCGCTTGATTATGTTTACTACGGCCTAAACGTTCTTTGACTGCTTGATTAGAAGGTTTTACTTCTATTAGCTCTACACGTTGCTTACCTTTTTGTGTAGCATATACAATAAAAAAGTCTGGCACATATATAGTATGTTTGCCTGTAAGCGGATTTCTATATGGTATTTTAATTGCTTCACTTGCCCATTTAGATACAGCAGGATGCTCGTCACAGAATTTCATAAATGTAAATTCCCATCCCGATCTATATGTAGGCGTTCTATTACCCATATACTTTTCAGGGTTTTTTGGATTGAACTTTCCCTGAGCAAAGCGTGGCATTAGATTATTATGTTTCTTTGATCAAATAGCTGTGTTAAAGGTGTTGTTCTAAAACCTATTTTGCTTGACTTTGGTCTATTTAGGTTTAGTATTTGTGCAATCACGTTGTTAAGTTGAACGTCTGTAACACCTTTAAGTGTATCAAGCAATTGGAATATATTTACTCCATCTATGTCTGCTTGTTGCAAAAGTGTGCTTGAAATATTTACTGCGGCTTGTTTTTCAAAACCACGTTTTAAAAAATATGCAATAACGCTATCTACTTCATTAGGTGTAAAGTTGATAGGTGTTTTGAAGTATTCGTTAAAATATTTTTCTGTTGAGACTGCCATTATGTAAATGTTCCTGTATTATTAATAATATCGTTAGCAATATTTACTTCTTTACTATCTCCGTTGTCTAATCTATTGAGTACTTCATTTTTTATAGCATTTGCTTCGGCAGTTGGTAAAGCATTATAAGCATTATAATTGACACCTGGAATACTGCCTGCATTAATTGATCTTGCAACTAAACTATCCTGGCCGCCTGGTATGTTAGCTATACTACTACCTAATCTTGATGTATCTCTTGATCTTGCCGCAGGGGGTGTTATTCTACCAGATGGTGTTCTGTTGGATCTTGTGTTAGGATTAGGAATACTTGTACTACCTAAACCTCCTGGCAAGTTTTGTATATCTGTTGTTGCAGTAGGACGATCTTGATCACTATTAAATGCTCTTAACAAAGGACTTATCTTACGTTGTGTATCCCGTGATATAAGTCGTGGTCTATTAGAAACAATTTTGTGTATATCTCCTGCTGAAGATGTGTCAACTTTTCCGTATGGACTCGGTGTTATATCATAACGTGATGCCGCGCTTGCAAAGCCTTGTGGTTCTCCATTTTCTGCTAACTCGCCGTGATCGTAAATAACAGACTCATAAGCAATTGAGATATCGTTCATCATAGATGTGCCGCCATCTGCATAATCCATACTATCATGGCCCCATGCTGTTAAGATAGGATTTACTAATCTATAACTTGCCCACTCGCCTTGTGATAATTGATATACTGTTATGTAATCAAAAAATGGATATGTTACTCCTGTGTCTAAACCATAAGCTGGTAAAGAACCATCTGTAAAATATTTGTCTCTTGTATTAAATTTGTTTTCAGTAGTTACTGCTGTATTACCGTCTGAACTATAATGTCTATAATACTCTTCGAGTAGCTTACGTGAAGCGCCTAAGTTGTCATCGTAAAAACTAAAACTAACTTCGCTGTAGTCTATTCTTGTTTGGTAATGCTTTTTTCTGTTGTACTGTTGTTTTGTATCCACAGAAGCTGTAAACTTAGGTAGTGCAACATTGGCTGCCAGTACACTTAGTTCTTCTCTAAACTTTTTAGTGTTAGGTGCATCAGCTTGATCATTTACTTGAAAAGTTGCATGATATAAAAACTTTACCTTTGGGGTAAAGAGATGACTGCTTTCTGAGTAAAAGCGTAATGCGTGTTGTTGATCACGTAAATGCGTGTTACTACCTGCCGCTTGTCGTGAATAAGAATTAAACCTGTCCATACAGTATTTATCAACCCTAATAAACTACGTAGATAAAAAAAGCGGGACCTAAGCCCCGCTTTTAAACCCCTTTTATCTAACTTTACGCTACTGTAAAGTCTGATATACCACGTGTTACTGATTCGCCGATGCCGTCAAATGACTCACCTGGGCCAAACTGTATCGCGTTATCGTAGCGGACTGTTAATGAAATTGTAACTTGATCACTTGTAGCATACGCTAAAGTATTGTAGTTTACACTTTCAAGATAACAACCTACCATTTGGAATCTGTCAATATTAGCTGATCCGCCTGTAGTGTTACCGTTACCGCCGTCGAGTATTTCAATTCCCATTTGGAACTTATATGATCCGCCGCTGTCTGCGCTTGCTTGCTCATAAAAGTCAAACTGTCTTTGAAGTTGCTGTCCAACAATTTTTTGTACGTTGTTGTTTACATCTTCACGTATTGTAACTGTAATTGGTTCCCATGTATGCTTACCAGCAAGATAGGTACGTGAATTGTAAGCATCCAGTGTTATTTGCTCAAAACTAACATTAGGTCTTGTTACGTCGACAATTTGTCTTGTAATCTCTCTAACGCCATCTGCGCCACCGTCGCCTCCAAAATTGTCAAACAGGACTCTAAAGCGATACTGTAACTTAGGCATAAGCAATGCACTGTTAGTGCCACCGCCATCTGCTGTTGGTACAGATATTCTTTGTAATGTTGATATTGGCATAATGTTCTCCTGTTACATTAATATTTATCGTTAATTGAGTGGTATATTTCAACCACTCATTAACTACGTAGTTTTTAACCTAAGGCTGCAATCTCACCTGTGTTTTTCAAACGCAACGGAATGTAAATAAATTCAATTGCTTTAACTGGCTCAATAGCAACGTCTAAGTATAGTTCGTTTCTATCAATTCTTGCAGGAGTATTATTACTTTCATCACATACTGCTAAGAAGTCATATATGGCTCTTAGACCTTGTAGTTCAAGAAGCAATGCATCTGCTGCCGCCTTAATTTGATCACGTGTAATCTTGTCATTTGGTTCAAACAAGTATGGTCTTGCAAGTAACTCAAGCTGTCCACGTAAGTACACAGTTAAACGTGCTACGTTAACACGATCTAATGCACTTGCATTTCTTGCTCTTGTTTTCTGACCAAATACAACTAAACCTGCACCGTTAATAAACGTAATTGGGTTTATTTGGTTACTGTATAGTGTATCACGTTGTCCAGTGTTTAATGCAACACTTACAAATTCGCCTTCGCTATTTACATAGCCTGAACTTGTAGCATTTGAAACACCACCGCGTCTTGTACCTGCTGGTGCAAACCACGGAAACGCAACTTGGTCGTTTAGTATAATTGTTCTTAGTGCCATGTGTGATGCTGGAACAACAATATTGTTACCAAAGTTATCACTTGTAAAGCCTGCTGGATAGTACATACCTAAGTATTCATCTTTAGATACTGCGCCATCATCGTTATCTTCAACTGCAAGTTTAACGTTTGTTGCCCATTCATTTAATGAAGTAGCATCTGGAGTTAATCTAAATGGTGTATCACCTACAACAAATGCTGTTAAGCGTCTGTCTGTGTTTAGTGTAACCATTTCGCCGATTAGCTCTGGATAACCTGGACATGCCATTAAGTTAAACTGACGTGACTCTTCGTCACGTATATCTTGGTTGCTGTTAACCATTGCTTGTAGTGCTTTTACAACTGACTTACGTTGTGCAATTCTACCAAACGCACCTGAACCATCATCATTGTTAGGTGAATCTGTTACCCATCTGTGCTCATAGTAGCCGCTCATTGATTGGTCTTCTAAAGAACCACTTGCACCTATTACTTGGAAACGTCCGTTGTCGCCTGCTGTATCAATGTGATTGCGCTCAAAACGCTTAACATTAAATCCGCTTCTACGTGTGTTCCAAAGCAACATACCTTTTGGATATAGTGCTGGATCTGGAGCATCTGGATCTAAGTAATCACTTGTAAGTAGATCTGCAATTTCAGCTTGTGCTGAGTTTGCACCTGCATCTGACCAACGTGCATCTGCAAACAGTACGCCGTTTTCTGTAGTCTGGTCTGCTTTATCAAGCAATACCCACTTAGAAGTAGTACCGTTCCATCTGTATACGCCTGGATAATCATCAATACTTGCTGTGCTAATCCAAAGATCGCCATCTACTAATGTTGATGCATCTGACTGTTTTGTTGGTTCACTTGCGCTAACAATTGGACCTGCTGGGTCAGTATCTGCATATGCCGCATTGTAGTTTTGGTATCCTACCCATGTGCTTCCATCATGTATCATAATGTCAACTTCGTCAGTTACTGAACTGTACCAAATTTCACCATCTGCTGTTAGGCTTGTTGGCTCATCATTTGATGCTGTGTAAGTAAGTTCCGCCCAGTTACTTGCAACCCAATCCGCTGATAATGCGCTTGGTGCTACTGAAAGGTTTGCTGTTGCAACATCTGCGTTATCAAGGCTTGGATCATATGCAACCATTCCGATTGCACTTAGTACGTTGTCTGTATCTGTAATATGAATATCACCTCCAATTTTATGGCTAATGACAACTTTATTTGCACTATTAACTAATGCAACAATATTTGTAAATCCGGCAGCGTTAATAACACCTGCAATTGCATCTGCGTCTGAAGATGCACCAGTTGTTGTTACTGACATAGTTTTTGAAACTTTTGTTGCACTTCCTGCAACTGTTTCTTCCATTGTAAATCCATAAGTACCTGCGCTTACGCCTGTAACTTTTGAACCTGTAATTTGTGTAGCGCCTGTATTTGCACGTCTATACAATTTATAATCAACAAGTGCTGGACTTATCTCGTTTGCATTTACTTTTGCATAAAGATCTCCTAACACTAAGTTTGCACCACCGCCAGCTTTATCAAGTGCTACAAGAGCCGCTTCTGGTGTGCTGTACATTGGTGTTGTAATTGTTGACCAAAGTTGTGTATCTGTGTTGTACTCTTTTACGCTTAGTTTAGCGCCGCCATTTGGTTCAGTTGTTTTAATCCAAATACTTCCTGTAGGAGCTGGTGATGTGTCGCCTGCCTTGTATCCTGGAATATTTGTATGTGGAGCAACTGCAACTCTTGGAGCACTATAAGTACCTTCTGTAATTCCTAAAGCACCTGTTGCTGAACCAGTAGTTGATTCTGTAAGTAATTCTCCGCTGCCTTTGTTAAGGACAACATCAACACCACTTGAATAAATTTCTATTGATCCGTCAATTACGTTTGCACTAATACCTGCAATAGCCGCTGTGTTAATATCGCCAGCAAGTGCAGTGATAGTTGTACCTGTTGCTGTAACTGTAGTTGAGTTAATAATTAATTCGTCGCCAACTGTAATTGTTGGATTCGACGCTGTGCCTCTTACGCTTGCCCAGCTTTGTTTCCACTCTGCTGATCCAACTTGAACCCATTTACCTGCGTTTGCTGTGATAACCGAAATCGATGCACCATAACCTGGAGATTTATAAAACAATTTATTCATTGTTGTTGTTGCGTCGATAGCGTACTCACCTATAGCACCAATTGATTCTTTTGGTTTACTTGCTGTAATGTCGCTTGTCTCAGTAATAACTGTGCGTGTTTGAGAAGCAAAAGATTGACCGCCAACTACTGTTGCTGCCGAACCGTTCCATTCTAAAATACCAAACCCTGAAGTTTGTGTATCAAACCAATATGCACCGTTAACTGGCTCGCCTCCTGGCGCAGTTGCACTTGCATTTAATTTTGCTAAATCAATGTCTGCACGTACTACGTATGCTCTATTTGAAATACCCAATGTTGAATATGCAGTTTGCAAACCGTATTCGTTTTGCTCTCCTGCATGAACCATATTTCCGTTTGCATCGCTTATGAACACTGCATCGCCAAATGTTTCGCCTAATTCTCTTTGACTTGTAATCAAGTACGGCTTACCTGCGTTTGCTTTAATTGTTCCTGGTGCGACACCTGTACCAGAACTTTTTGTTTTGTTTTCCTGAGTAGCTACAAAAATCATTGGGACTGTTGAAGCTGCCGCAGGGGTGTAGAATGATTCGTCAATTACATTGACTTCTACTCCTGGTGATACTAATGCCATTTTAAATCTCCTGTTAGAATGAGTTCCATCACTTGTATTTATACATAGCAAACAAATTCCAGTAGGAAATACGTATGAAAAAGGGACCAAAAAGGTGAGGTAAATACAATATGAGACCTTTATGCAAATGCGGTCAAAGACCTGCCGCAATAAATTATAAGAAAAAGAATAAAGTATACTATCGAAGTATGTGTGAAACTTGCCTACGTAACGGTATAGGACATGGCATACCTAAATGGAAACAACGCGGATACGAAAAAAAGAACGAATGCGAAAAATGTGGTTTCCAATCTAAACATGAAGAACAGTTTAACGTATATCACATAGACGGTGATTTAGAAAATTGTCGTCCTAATAACTTAAAAACAATTTGTGCAAATTGTCAACGAATTATGCAGAAACAAGGTGTCCGATGGAAACAAGGCGACCTTGTACCAGATTTTTAAGATCATCTATAGTGTGATTATTTTCTATGATTTGATCAAACTCTACGTTTGCCCATCTCCATTCACTTGGATGAACATCCTGTGGTTCTACACCAATGTCTTGATACATTCTAAACCAAACAGGATCTCCGCCTCTGCGTACTCTCCAAACTGATCCGCCTATTGATTTTATCATATCAGCTTCATTGTCAAAACGGACATCTGGTATAACATAGTTCTTTGTAGGATTAGCTAATAGTTGTTGTTTGGTTAGACTTACCCAAATGCCATCATAAAAACCATTACGCATACAATCTGTACCAAATTCTTGTAAAACAAGCCTTGGTGTAATCGTGCGTCCTGTTTCTTTAGTCCAATACTCGTCAACCTTTTCACGCCATTCTCGTGATTCTTTTGTATCACCTTCTAACATAGAACGGTCCCAATTAAAAACTGTTGCTACGCCATCTTTAAGTTTGTCTGCAAAACTTATTTTTTCAAATTTATGTTCTTCTACAAGAATGTCTGCTACTGTACCTTTACCACTTCCGATTAAACCGCAAATGCCTATTATCATATTGTAATACTTCCTGAGTTTTCGCCAAGTTTTCCACGTGCAAATAAATTAAAAGCAAGTCCATATCTATACTTGTCATCAGTACTATGTTCTACAGAATGTTCCAAATGGCTTGGAAATAATATACACAATCCATTTTGTGGCATGTATGTATATTGTTCTGTGTTGTATTGATTCCATTGTCTACCTGCCTGTAAAGGTTTGGTTGATAATGGCCAAGTACTTAAATGTGTCCTGTTTTTATGAAAAGTAATAGGTGATGAATTTGGTGTAACGTCAATGTAATATATGCCTGAGATAACACTATTAGTATGAGGATGTCTATCTATATTTTCATCCTTTTCTAATCTATTGATCCAGCTTGTTGTGAAAACAAATTCTACATCTGTAGTTACATCTAACAACTCGTATGAATACCAAGCTACTGCTTTCATAATATTACTTCTTAGCAAACGTAATTGTTTTGCATTAATAATATTAAATCCGCGCTCTTTGAACGGCAGATGTTCTTCGTCGTCAGTTTGTCCTACTGCCTTATGTTCGTAGCGTAAGTTCTTGATCCATGCTAATGTCATTGGATCTACTTTGCCTATATCAACACTCACAATAGGAGTAGAAAAGACAGGTTGTACTTGATAATCAAACATGTGAGTCACTTTCTTACTTTATAAACTACATTATAACGCAAAAAGTATAGGTTGTCAAGAAGTTTTTTTAACCGATTGTAAAGCCGTAGCCTACGCCACCTGGAACTGCCATTTGAACTTCTGTTTCCAGCTTTTCCATTTCAGCAGTTGCTTCTGCTTTTAGTGTGTCACCATTTAGTGTAGAACCACCTTGTGGACCTGCAATAGTGGCAAACTTTGAACGTGCTTCGCCTAACATAAATTTACATGCGGCTAATGCATAATCCTTTAACCACTGTACTGCAAGGTAATCGTCTAATAATTGTTCATCGCCTCTGTAATTGTAAACATAAAGAAGAAGTTCTTCTTCAGCTCTTGGGCGTTGTAAAAGGGTTAGATTTTTTGTTTGTGTATTCCATTTAAATTCAATAAAGGAACCAAACATACGTCCTACTAATTCTTGGTGCTGAGAAAATAAATCATATGTTGCTAAGCCGCCCATTTTAGAACTTGAAAGCAAATATGTATTTGTGTATGCCATGTTGAACGGCTCAAACAAAGTGCCGCCATCACCTCCACCAGTACGTGAACCAATAGATCTACGGAAAAGTCTTCTTACTTCTACAACTTCATTTGGTAGTTTGTAAGTGTTTTGATCAATTACAGTAGGCATAAACATATATGACTCTTCTACTGAATTATCACTACGCTGTCTAAACTTAGTCAGTGCTTTTGTTAATCCTTGCTCATAATGTGCTGGATCAAGCTCGACATCTACCATGCCGCCACCTAAGGCTGTATAGATATAGTTAAATATTTCTTGTTTTTTAGTTGCTAAGTCTGTCATAAAGATATCTTCTCCACATAGTATTTATCGTAACGATAAATATACATATGCCAAGACTATCTTTATATAAACCCGAACGCGGCAATGATTATCACTTTTTGGACAAACAAATCCAAGAAATGTTTACTGTTGGCGGAACTGATATAAACATTCACAAATACATTGGACCAAGTAATCCTGCAGAAGGTGAATCAACAGCAACACTACCTCAGTATGATGCTGTGAAAGAAACAAATATTCAAGATTTACTTTTTTTAGAAAATAGGGACAGAAAGTACGACACAGATGTTTATACACACAGAGCAATATACAATGTACAAGATATTGACTTTGATCTAAGCCAGTTTGGATTATTCCTGAGCAATGATACATTGTTTATGACTGTGCATATTAATAGTATAGTAAAGACACTTGGTCGTAAACCTATGTCAGGTGATGTAATTGAGCTTCCACATTTGAAAGACGAATATGCACTTAATGATTTTGACATTGCGCTTAAAAGATTTTATGTAATTGAAGATATAAATCGAGCGGCTGAAGGATTTTCACCTACTTGGTATCCACATCTTTATAGATTAAAGATGAAGCAAATATACGATAGTCAAGAATATGCAGAAATATTAGACTTACCTGCAAAAGAAGGAAGTTCACAAACATTACGTGATGTGCTTTCTACATATGAAAAAGAGATGCAAATTAATAATGCTGTTGTTGCACAAGCAGAGCAAGACTCACCAGAAAGCGGATTTGATATAAACCATTTATATACAGTAGCTACAGATGACGACGGAACAGTATCATTACAGACTGCTGACCAAACAGACTTAGACGCAAGCAATATTAATGTAAATGCTGATGAAATAGCAAACAGACCAGACAGAGCAGGTTACACAGGCTACCTTGTAGATTCTGCTACAGCGCCAAATGGTGCTCCGTTTGGATTTGGTATACAGTTTCCAAGAGAAAATCAACAAGGTGATTACTTCTTAAGAACAGATTTTGCACCAAACAGAATGTTTAGATTTGATGGCAGTCGTTGGGTTAAAGTAGGCGATGATGTGCGTATGGCATTAAGTAATACACTTGAAAGACGTACACAGAAAACCTCGTTTATAAACAATACAGCAACAAATGAAATTGCAGGCGAAACGGTTCCTGAAAAACAGAGCTTGTCAAAAGCACTTAGACCAAAAACGGATGACGTATAATGGATCATTTTTATGACGGACAAATAAGAAGATATGTAACGCAAATGATGCGTATACTATCTAACTTTCCAGTAAAAGATGGTAAAGGTGCAACAAAAGATGTACCGGTTGTGTATGGCGATTTAACAAGACAAGTTGCGAATATAATTAGAGAAAACAGTGAAAACAAAATACCAAGTGCTCCTCGCATTGCATGTTACATCACTGCATTAGAATTAGATAAAGATAGGCTTGCAGATGCAACATATACTCATACTACCAGAGTAAGAGAAAAGGCATTTGACGAGACTAATGAAGAATATTTAAATTATCAAGGTAAAGCATACAGCGTAGAAAAGATTATGCCTACGCCTTATTTGCTACGAATGAATGCAGATATTTGGACAACAAATACAGATCAAAAATTGCAAATGCTTGAACAAATACTTGTACTATTCAATCCTGCATTAGAAATGCAAACTACTGATAACTTTATTGATTGGACAAGTATTACATCTGTATATTTAGAAAATGTACAATTTACAAACAGAAGTATACCAGTTGGCGTTGAGAGTGAAATAGACATTGCTACATTAACATTTAGTGTGCCTGTATATATTTCACCACCGACAAAAGTAAAACGTATGGGTGCTATTACAAATATTATCACAAGTATGTTTGACGAATCACGTGGTGATATTATAAAAGGTGTAAGTGCGCCTGATCAAAATAGATGGGATGATTTTGCACAAGCAGGTGCAAACACAAATTCTAAAGGCACAACTGCAACTTCAGAAACTGCACAGCAAATGGCAAATGTAAACTATAACAAGTATGGTGTTTACTTAGAAGGTGACACAGCACGTATCATCGGCAATGATGGTAATATTGGTGCAATATCCTGGGAAGATATTTTCCAAGGATATCCAGGTGTATACACTGCTGATGTAAGTAGAATACACTTGCGTAATGCAAATAATAATGGTACAATAAGCGGATCTTTTACAGTGAATCCGTTTGATGATGGGCAAATAAACATAAACTTTGATTTAGATAGTTTTCCAGATGATAGTGTAATAGACAATCGTACTTCTATTGATTACATTATAGATCCAACTAAATTTAACCCTCTACAAGTTTTAAGTGCAGGCTTACGCTTTTTAATACTTGATGATATTGGTAATGCTAATGCAACAAATAGTGCGCAAGCATGGACAAATAATGATGGTAGTGCATTTGTTGCATCAGCTAATGACATTATAGAATGGTCAGGCTCTGCTTGGTCTATTGTATTTGATGCATCAGAACAAACTACTGTAAGCTATACTACTAACCTAAATACACAAATTCAATATCGATTTGAAGATGGTGAATGGTTCAAATCAGTTGATGGCGACTATCCAGTTGGCACCTGGCGCATAGACCTCAACGGCTAATTACTTACATGAACGAGAATATTATATGTAGTGGAGCTCTCTTCTACACAACTTCTACCAAACGTTTTCTATTTTTACACAGAACTGGTAAAAAGAAAACTAATCAATGGGGGCTTGTTGGCGGTGCTAACGAGCAAGCAGAAACTCCTTGGGAAGGATTGCAGAGAGAAATAAAGGAAGAAATAGGCCAACTCCCAGAATATAAAAAAGTAATACCGTTAGAAAGTTTTACATCTAATGATAATAAATTCTTCTTTCACACATATTTGGTGCTGATCGATAAAGAATTTATACCAAATCTCAATAACGAGCATGATGGTTATGCATGGTGTAGTTTTGGAAAATGGCCAAAACCATTGCATCACGGTTTGCGTAACACACTACAAAGTAAAGTCAATTTAAATAAATTAGAAACTGTATTTCAAACAATAAATTTACTTGACAATGCAGTCATAACATAGTATAATTAAAACATGAAAGTATTAGTTCTTGGCGATGTAATTGTTGACAAATATATCTATGGTACAAGCACACGGATAAGTCCGGAGGCTCCTGTACCTGTAGTAAACCTTGGTGAAGTTAAGACATCGCTCGGCGGTGCAGGATTAGTTTTTGAAAACTTAAAAAGTTTAGGTGTAGATGTTACACTATACAATACTACGCAACCACGTAGCACTAAGACACGTATTATTTGTGACGGACATTACATTACACGTTTAGATGAGGACCAACAAGCTGATAGTGACGCTGTTTTGAAAGATATTTTAAGCAGTGACTTTAAAAAATATGATTATGTAATACTAAGCGATTACAACAAAGGCGTATTAGATCATGCTAAGGAAATTATTGCACATATAAACACATTCGATTGCAAAGTAATTGTAGATCCAAAACGACATGCTGAAGCGTATAAAGGCGCATGGTTAGTAAAACCAAACGGTAAAGAATATTATGATTTTGGATTTGATGCATGGCAAGGAAATATTATTACAACAAATGCTTCAGGTGCAATAACAGCAACATTTGAAAATGAAAAACATTTTGTTATTCCTGAACAGGTAGAAGTTAATGATGTTACAGGCGCAGGCGACTGTTTTTTAGCAGGGTTTGTATATGGACTTACACAAGACAAAGATATTAAACAGTCTATTGAACTTGCTTCGAAAGGCGCAACAGAAAGTGTTAAGCACATTGGTACATATACTTTAAAGTTAAGCGATATAAAAAATACTGTTGTGTTTACAAATGGTGTATTTGATATATTACATAAAGGTCATTTACACTTACTAAAAGAAGCAAGTAAATTAGGAAACCAACTAATTGTTGGTATTAACACTGACGAAAGTGTAAAAAGATTAAAAGGAAGTAATCGTCCAATAAACGACTTACGCAAACGTACAGAACAATTACTAATGTTACCTTGGGTAGATGACGTAATTGCATTTGACGAAGACACACCCTACGAACTTATAAAAGCTATTAATGTAGATATAATTGTAAAGGGTGGAGACTATACTTTTGAAACTGTAGTAGGTAATGACTTAGCAGAAGTACATATAATACCTACGTTGGATGGTTATTCAACAACAGATATAATAGAGAAGAGTAAATGAAAATATTAGTAACAGGACACAAAGGATTTATAGGATCCAATATTGCACTTTACTTAATGTCAAAAGGACATGAAGTTGAAGGATGGGAATGGCAACCCGGTATTATACCAAGTACTGAAAGTTATGATTGGTGCATACACACAGGTGCAATAAGTTCAACTACGTACACAGATGTGAATCAAATATTAGAGCAAAACTTTGAGTTTAGTGTAAGATTAGCACAAGTATGTGAAAACTTTGGAACTAAATTACAATATGCATCAAGTGCAAGTGTTTATGGACCAACAGAGAATTTTGTAGAAGATGGACCTATTCTACCACAATCTCCATATGCATGGAGCAAGTATTTGTTTGATAGATTTATTAATCAATTTATAGATGAATTCCAAATACAAATACAAGGATTTAGATATTTTAATGTTTACGGACAAGGCGAAGATAACAAAGGTGATCAAGCAAGTCCTTATACAAAATTTACAAAACAAGCAAAAGAAGATAATATAATTACGCTGTTTGAAGATAGTGACAAGTATCTTAGAGATTTTGTTTGTGTAAATGACATAGCAAAAATACATGAAATTATGATGGGCACTGATGCAAGTGGAATATTTAACATTGGCACTGCACAACCTGTTAGTTTTCAAGAAGTCGCAGATACTATTGCACAAAAACACAATGCTGGTATTAATTATATACCTATACCAGATAATATAAAATCACAGTATCAGAAATATACTTGTGCTGATACAACAAAACTAAATCAATATATAGGCGATTTTAAATGGACAAATATAAAGGACTTTATAAATGACACAAACAACTGAACAACCTCAAAGACTTGAAGGTGTAGTACAAAAAGGATGGGGATACGAACTTATCTGGTCAACTAATGAATTATACTGTGGTAAGATTATGGTTTTTGAAAAGGCTGGTAATAAGTTTAGTATGCATTTTCATAAAGAAAAAGATGAATCATGGTTTGTAAATAGTGGACGTTTTTTACTAAAATATATTGATACTAAAACTGCAACAGTATACGAGAAAGAAATGAAAGAAGGTGATGTTTGGAGAAATCCTCCATTACTTCCGCATCAACTTATTGCATTAGAAGACAATAGTAGTGTTACAGAAGTAAGTACACCAGACTCAGTTGACGACAACTATAGATTAGCACCAGGAGATAGCCAAAATGGAACCGACGATAAGATGGTCGAGCGAGATCCCAACAAAGATAAAGAAACGTCAAAATAGACCGGTAATTGGTTTAGATCGAGACGGAGTACTTAATGTTGACAAAGGAACTTATATAGGCAATCCTGCAGACTTTGAACCTATACCAAATAGTTTAGAAGCAGTAGCAAAACTTAGATACGAAGGTTACAAAATTGTTGTAATTACAAATCAAGGCGGTATAGCTAAAGGTATTGTTACGCAACAACAAGTAGAACAAGTTAATCATCGCATGTTTGAACTTTTAGGACAAGCAGGTTGTCCAAGTATAGATGGTCTTTACTTTAGTGAAAGTAGTAGCAAACAAGATATGTATGCTAAACCCAATACTGGTATGTTTAAACGAGCAGAAACAGAAATACCGGGTATAAAGTTCGCACATGGCGGATACTACGTTGGCGATAAAATAAGTGATTTAAAAGCCGCACAAAAAATTGGTGCTAAACCTATCTTAGTTCGAACAGGACATGGTAAAGAAACTGAAGAGCTTTTAAACAAAAGATTCACATATAGACCACTTAAAAAAGTAACGCTTGTGTTTGACGACTTAGCTGACTTTGTAAAATACTTAGACAGTAAAGATTAAGCCTGCGCTTCACCCCATCTAAGAACAATATTAGCTTCAATAGCGGCGCCACCAACTTTATAAACATTAATACCTAACACATCAGGACCGTTTGGATACGTTCCTCTACCACCTAATGGTGTGTTAGTAAGTTCTTTTAGTTCTTTAAAGTCAGTTGTTGCACGTTCTCCTGGTGTAGCAATAAATGCAAAGATTGTTTCGCCCGGTTGTGCATACGGTGGTTGTACAAATTCAAACTGTATAACACCAGAGCTTAGAGCTAATGTACCAGTAAATGAGTTGTTAAAATCAATTTGATAAAATGAATTTCCAGCCCATGTTACTAATTCAATATCGTTAATATATGTCTGTGAAGGAAATGTAACACTACCTCCGCCTGTTGTAACCGCTGTACCTACCTTAGCGCCTGATGCTTGGAACTGGCCTTGGTCCAAATATGCAAAGTTTCTGTTAACAAGAGCTTCGTTGAAAAGAATTGTAAAATAATCTGATTGATTCCCATTAATATTTGAGGTTGGTCCACTGCTTATTCTAAAGTAACCATAGCTACCGCTGTTGGATATATAGCCGCCTGTAATAGTAACATTAGATCCTATATTAGCGCCTGTAATAACTTTACCAAGAACTGGTGTTAAGTCTACGCCACCAAATGTTGTTCTGTAATCAGAACCATTTATATAAATTAATCGATTATTTCTTCTACTCGTATATAATCCACTATCCATTTGTGTGCTAACTTGTGCAATACTGTTTATATTTGAGGTAGTCGCTGCCTCGCCAGTTGACCAAACAACACTACCACCTGAAGCAATCTGTGCAAAACTCGGCTGTCCACCTTGTGCAACCCCTGCTAATCCTGTCCAACCAATATCTGCTGGGTTTACAGGATAGTTCTGTGGATTTAGAATACCTTCAACAACAATACCTTTATCGTCACTACCTGCTTCTGATGTAATCTCTAAACCTTGTAGCAACAACTGAGCTCTGTTAAGTAGTTCTCTTTCACCTAAGTCTCCAACAATAGCGTTTGAAACACTTGGTGCAAGTCTAATCAAAAATGCAGTTTGTCTTGTTGTACTTACTTGGATACCTGTTTCTGCGTATGAGAAGATATATCCTCTATCTTCATCAAACATGCCGTCTGTAATAAACGCAGAACCCCAGTGACTAATCAGCGGTGTAACTGTATTACTAATTAGCACAACACCAGTTTTATTAGCATGAACAGCGGCAGCTCCTGCACTATATGTTCTTGTTGCGCCTGCTTGGAAATTGCTAAAGTTTGCCCCACGAGTTAATCCAGATAAAGTATTGGTTGATTGATCGTTTGCTGTAAACTCTATAATTTCGTTGTCAATATATACTGTACCAGCATTTGGAAAGAAACTACTATCTCTTAAAACCAAAGACGTTTGCACATCTGTCATAGCTTCTGCAAGTTTGCCTGGAGGTCCTTCGTTAGCAACTTCGTACCTAACAGGTAAGTTTCCTGAACGCATAAACGCTTCTGTGTTAATGTTTGAATTACGCATTCTATGTGCAAATATAAAGTTACCATCTGCACCACGTACCATATAGTCAATGAAACCAGCACCATACCAACTAAATTGTATTCCAATCATCTGCATCTTAGCATAATCAAAGTTATAACCGCTTGGACCAGTGCCGTCCATTCTATCCATATTAAAGTCTTTTTGCTCTACTTTTTTATCTGAAATAAGCATCATTTTAGATGCAGAACAATCTATTACTCCGCGCCAGTCAGGTGCTACTGTACATGCTGTATCGCTTTGTACATGCGTTACGACATGCGTCATTCCTTTTATAACAACCCTGTCGCCTGCTTTTAATTGATCTGTGAATTTGGTATTTGCACCTGTAATATTATTTGTATCTACAGCAATATCAACTGTTCCTGTAATTTGTTTTGTACTTGTACGTTGTACAACACTTAACTGTGTTCCATCATATTCCCAAAAAATTCCGTTTTGGTCATCAAATATTCCTGAACGCACAGTTGCACCATGCCATTCTACAACACTCATTTGTGCGTTAAAGCCTAAGGTAGCTGAAGTATCACCTAATATTCTTTGTGCTCTAACTTTGAGTGTTCTTTCGTCTACTACTTGTACTACTTCGTAATCAAAGCGTGGAGGTACTGCTGTTTCAGGACCACTATTGAAACCTGCGGTTTCAATACCTAACAAACGAATTACTCCGCCTACTTGACATCCATGATCGTTATCGTCTGTTATAATTGTTATTAAGCTACCAATTGGAGTATCTTCCGCTTCTACACTACGTAAGTCATAACTTGGAGCAAATAGAGCACCAGTTGTGTACATAATACCTTTACCTGACTGGTATCTAATATACTTTTTACTTTGACGTATTGCTTGAGCACCGTGTTGTGGACCACCTGTTCCTAATTGTACACCGCCATCAAATGGTCTGTGTATAAAGAACGAATCTGGTCTTGGATAAACAACACCTAATATAGGCGTTGCCGAAGTATCAATTGCGCCAGCCGCTCTGGCTTGGAATTCTAATTGATTAATTTCTGGAATATTTGTAGCAAAGAATGATCCGTCTGCTAAACCGTGATTGTTTGAACCGTCATCTGATTCTGTAGCAACAATAAATGTGTCACCCGGTACCAAACCGTGTGCTGCCGGAAATGCAACTCTAATAGTTGCCAATGCACTATATGTCACAGAAGTATTACGAGGACTAATATCATTTGTTGGTTCACTTAACCCCAAAGAACAATATAATTCAACAACATCGCCAGCATATGCTTCAACAAAACTATCTTGAACTGATGTAATTGCTCCAGATTCGTCTACGCCTGTGACTTGTAATGTCAAATCATTTAACGGAGCAACACCACCTAAGCTATCGCCTTCAATTTTTATTGTGTTACCGATTGCATAATCTGCGCCGCCTGACGCTATAGTTGTATTGTAAAATGCTGATGAATCTTCAGTGTCTCTTAAAACATTAAATAATGCATTTGTACCTGCTGGTTGCTGTATTTCAGTTGTAACACTTGTGTAAGAAGCTGTGTCTCCATTTGCTGTACCTGAAATATTTACTCCGGTTATTGTGCCTGATGCATCAGCTGTGTTGATAGTAATAGTTGCATCGTGCGTAGGAGTTTCGCCTGATAATAGGTTACCAAGGATTGTAAATGTTTGTGAAGGACCGTAATCTACACCACCATTGTCAATAGTAACATTATATGTGCCGCCACTTGATGTTATATTAAAAGTACCACCATTACCAACTAAGTTACTCGGCGTTATGTCTGGATTCGAACCTGTATTTACTGCTGTACCTGATACACTTATAAGTGTTATTTCTCCCGCACCACCAACATTGTCAATTGTAATTGTACAATCGTTTGTTGAAGAAACACCATCTAATAATGCTCCGTCGATTACAATAGTTTCTGTAGAAACATATGCTGTACCTGCTGTAAGTATAGTTGCAGTATAAGTTGTACCGGTTCTTGAAATATTGAATGTAGCATCTACACCGCTACCTGAATATGTTTGTGCAGGATTGTTATAAGAGGCACTACCATCTGGAGCAGTACCTGCTGATGTAATTGTAGTTATTTCTCCACTTGCACCAACACCTGTCACTGTGATTATTAAGTTGTTTGTTGTATCGCCACCTAATATAGGTCCATTTACTAAAAGTCTATCATTTAAAGTATAACCTGATCCTGGTAAATCAAGTGTTACGGCATATGCGTTATTTGTGTATGCAATATCAAAAGAGCACCCAAAACCTGTACCACCATTTACTATTGGTTGCAATGCGTTGAATGTTCCTTCGCCATCATATGCTGTACCTTCTACATCTACAGTTAATACACCACCATCGGAAAATGTTTCTGTTACAACTAATATTAAATCGTTTGCTGGTGTAGTACCGCCTAATTGGGAGCCTGATATTCTTAATCTATCACCTTCATTATAGTTTTCACCACCTCTGGATACAGCATCAACTGTATAAACTTCATTTGATCTTGAAATATCAAATTCTGCAAACAAACCGTTACTGTTTACATTGTCGCCGCTAACAGATGTATAAGTTGTCTTGTTACCAATAATATTACCCTGTACACTACTGGTCAGTGTAATAGTATCTGTTGCGCCAAAGTCAACACTTTGAATAAATGTTGCTGTACCGTCACCTCTGTCTAAACCTAAGTTGTCAACTACGCCTGTAGCATCCTCTAAAGTAATAACATTATCGCCTGTACTATAATCACCTACTACGCTTACTGTCATATAGCGGCCGCCACCGTTTGATATATCAGTTATATTTGTAACCTGTGTACCAGTAACAAGACCTGTTCCTATTAACGGAGCACCAATTGCAGGACTAAATCCATCAAATGTAATTAATGTTGATCCTGTAGGGTTATCTAATTCTGGAAATATTGTTCCTGAGTAACCGTTACTTGCAACAGTAAATGTTGGATCAGAACTAATAGTAGCACCTGTGTAAAAATTAGCTTCACGTAATTGTGTATATGTAGTTGATAATACCTCGCCGTTACTTGAGCCAACTTTAGATTTTGCATAAAATTGGAAAGTAATTGTACTCGGCACTGTAGTAATAATAAAACTACCTTCTGCTCTTGCCGCACCTGCAACACTATTTTCTAACGCTTTGATAGTGATAGCCTGTCCTACTTCAAAACCGTGTGCGGCAGTTGTAGTAACTGTAATCAATGAAGCACCAATACCAGATGAACCAGCACTTGCATCTGTTGTAACACTTTGTACCGGTGTATCTGTACCTGCTAATTCATATACAGAAGGATAACCTCTAAGTGTAGCAATTGCCGCCCACTTAGTAGGCTGTAGTCCGTACTCAAAGTCAGCATCAAGCATTGATAATGGTTGTGCAACACGCAAACGTTCAATAGCATCAGTACCAAAATCAAATGGTCTTGTTATAACTTGACTATTTCCGTTCTCTGTTTTTTCTATGAATACTTGTAATTCGTCAGTAGCGGAATGTGTAGACGTACTATAATTAAATTCTAATGTTGTAATTTGATCTGTTTTTTGCGTATACTTTGCAAAATCTTCGTCTTTGTAACCAAATGTGTCTGTCTTTACAAGTGCTTTGCCGCCAGTAGTTTGCGATGCAAAATTATATATTATTTCATTTTTTGTTGTGTTTGTTACAAGTAATATATCTGCTAAAGTATGGTTGCCCATAAACTTAATATACCCTAAACCAGTATCAGTAATTGTTCCAAATGCTGATAATCCATTAGCAATAACACTTGACGTCTGTGTAATTAAAGTTGTCATTGTAGTTATTGCGACTGATTCAGATGTCTTAGTAGCATCAATAGTTTGTGTTACACTACCATTTATACTACCGTAAGCTGTATTTGTTAAAATAAAACTTGTAATTAAAGAATTTATAAATGAATATGTTAGAATTTCAGGTTGTCTATCTCCGTCAACTTGTGGAGTATCCCCGTCCCAATAATATTTTACAATATCATAAAGTGGCTTGTTACCGCCGTAGCGTAAACATTTTAGCCATGCATCAACATTATAGCCAACATCTCTTTCACACTTTTCTGTATTGTAAGTGTAACCAACAAATCCTGTTGCACCTTGACTAACTTGTAGTGCTATCCAGGCTGCCGATTCTTTTTGTATAAATTCTTTGTTGTTGGATAATAAGTCATATGCATTAGGATAAAGATTTTCTAATGCTCCTAAACCCGGTTTAAATTTATAATCTTGTATTAGTGTCTTTGCCATTTATTACAATCCAAATGCTATTGAGAATGAGATCGCTTGAAGATCTACATAATTTTTATTCGCTATATCAGTAGTATTTAGCGGGCTTGTCGATACACTTGCCGATGTAAAGGCTGCTGTGCTCGGAGTAATTGCTCCGATAGTTGTGTTATCTATTGTACTATTTGTTATTGCACTACTGTTAATTGGTGCTGAAATTCCGTCGCTATCAATATAGCCTATAGAAGTACCATCCATTTTGATGATTACTTTATTTGCCGCACCAAAGTTTAAATTTGTGTTTGATATTAAGTCGGGTATTCCTACACCGTCAAGTTTTATTTGTCCTGCTACACTTATATTTTTTGCTACAGACATACCGCCTGCAAGTTGCACTGCACCAGTATTTTGTCCAGTTGCTTGTGTTGAATTTGTTACTTGTAATGAACCAAATATTCCTGTAGGATTTATAATGTTTATTACAACCGTTGTGCCTGCTGTAGAGGCACTTGCATAGTATAATGTATCAGGTGCATTCAACGGCACTGTAAACTTTAACGTTCCAGAAGTTTTACCTTGCGCTCCTACTCCAACGCCGCCGCCACTATGCGTAAGTCCGTCGTTGTATGGTATTTGAGCTCCTTCTTCTGCTTCTGGATCTGTATCAAGTTGTCTAATCCAAAACTGAAAATCAGTTAATGAAAGAGCAATATTATAACTTTTACCTCTTTCTAATGTTAGTTCTGGATTATCAAATTGTCCTTCTACTGTTCCAAAAAACCCGCCACTGTCATAAAATGTGTAATCAACAACTATACCACTATCTGTGTCTGCAATATTAAAACTTGCCGCAATAATATTACCTGCAGAGTCTACACTAAACCCAGGACTGGAAAAACCAAACCCTGATTGGAACGGTGTTTGTGTTGCGTTAGATAATGCTCTGGTCATAGTATGCTTGCTCCTGTATATCGCTCTGTGCTAAAAATATATTTGGCACCTTTAGCTAAAGGAATTGCAGGACTTGCAATTATGTTTACATACGAATTGTTAACTTGTGCATTTAATGTGATTAGCTGTGTACCTGTTGTGCTACGTGCATATTCTACCATGTTGGCATCATTCATAGTTGCAGTAACCATAAATTTAACCATTTCTTTATTGTTTGCGTCTAAGTCTACACTAATTGTATAGTCTACTGAAATGAAATCACCTAAGTACCATCTATCAACAACAACGCTGTCGCTTAGGCTTGCCCAAGGACCCGAGTGAGTAAACCCACCGTTGTTCTTTATGATTAATGTGTTGCTCTTTCCACGTAGAAAGTAGTTTAATATGCTCATATGGTTTAGATCCTAATACAAAGTATTTATCAGAATCTTTAACCGTTAATCATTTAGGATAGTAAGTAATTTATTATGTTCAGGAAGGTACAAGTATTCAATATCACTTTGCTGTAAAGTCCATAGTGCATCTTCAAGTGTTTCAACTAAAGGTTCGCCACCTAAGTTAAAACTTGTGTTGAAAATTATAGGACAACCTGTAGCATCTTTAAATGCTTTTATAAGGTCATAATAATTTTCATTTTGTTCCCTATTTACAGTTTGTATACGGCAAGTTCCGTCTACATGAATAATAGCAGGAATCTTTTCTTCAACACCAGGCTGACAGTTTACAGCATACATCATTGTAGGTGAGCTTTCCATACCACGTAAATCAAACCATTCGTGTACATCTTCTTCTAATATACTACCTGCAAATGGTCTAAAATATTCTCTACGTTTTACCATGTTTACATGTTCTTTACCATTAGGGTCTGTTGGATCGTATAGTATGCTTCTATTGCCTAATGCACGTGGTCCATTTTCAGAACGGCCTTGGTATACTGCTACAATATTTTTATCAGTAATTAATTTTATTACGTCTTCATTTGTTGCATCTGTTACATCTGCTTTGTATTGTTTAGAAATTGCATAAACTTCTTTGGTGTCTATATTGTACTTTGGTCCAAGATACAAATCGTCGCTTCTTTCTAAAACTGACTCATCTTGTGTTAGAGATCTATGGAACATTAATGCCGCGCCTATTGCTGTGCCTGCGTCATTTGAAATAGGTTCTACGTATAAATTAATACCCATGTCTTTTAATTTGTCTAAGTAAAAATAATTTGCAACACAGTTTAAACCATACCCACCGCTTACTACAACATTTTTTTCTCCAGTCATTTCAACTGCTTGTAAAATTAATTCTAATGCTCTTTGTTGTGTTTGTGTTTGTACAGCGTAAGCCATATCTCTTCTATTTTGCATCTTTGTAGCATCTTCATTTTCGTCTGGATTCTGTTTCAGCGCATCAAATGATAAAGAATTTACTTTGCCCGAGTTAGGATATGTTGGTATAATTAAATTTCTATTGACTAATGGAATAACGCTGGTTCTGTCATAAATTTTTGGTATACCGTCGTTTTCTTTGCCGTATGGAAATAAGCCCATTGTTTTGCCTGCTTCAATAGCACTAAATCCACAATATTCTGTAACTGCTTCATAGGCTTTTACCAAGCCTGCTCTTTCATTTACGAATGCAGGATATTTGCCGCCCATCTCATCTACAGCTTCAACTTCGCCGCCGATAGCTGGTCCTCTAATACCAATGTGTTTCCAAATTGTGTTCAAGTCATTTGGATAAGCACAAGAATATAAAGTTTCGGTTTCCCACCCTGTCGTTTCTTCGTTGTTCATACTTAATGGAATAAAAGTTCCAGCGCCGTCTATAATAACGCCAGCGGCTGTTTCAAAACCACTTCTATAAAAAGCACATGCAACGTGCAGTCTATGGTGCATATGACTGAGATCTACCACTTGCGGATGCTCGTATGGATTTTCTTTTCTACTTATTAATCCTAATTTACGTGCTAAACCAGTATACACATCATCGCCAGTAAAGTCAACTCGTCCTGCTGTTTCAGCTAAAGATTGGGTGTGTGCTACTACCAGATAATCAATTTTGTCTGTGTATTCTAATATTTTAACCATACTTGCATATGGGCCTCCATCATATTTGTGTCTTGAAAAACGTTCTTCTTCAATAGCAAATACAATTTCACCATCTTTAAGCAAGCATACGCCAGCGTTGTGACCTCTTGTTATGGCTGCGATGTATCCTGTATTACTCATATATTACATACCTCTATATTTTATGTACCAATTTTTCATTCTGTGATCATCATCTATACTTTTTGTAAAAGATTTAAATGACCTACCACACTTGGTGTAAAGTTCTTGTACTGTATCTATCCACTTATTGATCTGCGTAGGTTCGTTCTGGCTATCTAAGCCAAGTGCAGGAATAATGATATTATCCAAATATTCTTTGTGTTGTAGTATCGACGGGTGTGTGTCTTTGTAACTATCTTCTTTAGATCCAATAAACCAGTTAGCAGTGTTACCTTTAGGATATTGATTATTAAAAAATGTATAGCAGTCGTGTTTACTTTTCCAAGCATACAAACCTACAGGAGTTAGCCAATGGTCTTTAAACGGTGTATAAATTTTATCTTTATAAACTTTTAAGTCTTTATCTTCCCACAAATCTTCACCAGTATAAATATCTTCTCCGTGATCTCTCACATCATCTTTTCTGTAATCACTACCGGCTTTGTTAATTTCACCCATGCTTGTAAAATACCATTTACATCCTATACTTTCAAGCATATGAATTGCAATGTGTATATTATTAAGCGTGTGATAACAAAAACTTTTTTCATCAAAAAATTCATCTAACCATTTTCTATTATATCTATCTGAATTTATAAAATTAAAAATACTACCTTTTGTTCTCCAGTGACCTTCACTAAATTTATGAGTGTCGTTTCTAAAAGGATTAGTCCATTGTATAATTACAGTGTCTTGTTTGGTAAGATTTTTAGTTGCATGAATTTCTGATAACCGTTCTAATAATGCTCTATTCCCCAGCCCCGGAAAAGCCCAGTTTTCGTACTCGTCAAAGTATAAGCCTGCAAAGTCAGCATAAGACGGCCAAGCGTAACTTGTGAAACTACAACCTAATGCAAATAACCGTTTCATTTACTAATCTTCTTCGTTTGGTCTACCGCAAATGTTATTCATTATATATTCATGTATAGGCTTAGTCATAACCATAATGCCTTCGTTTTTCCTATTTACATATTCGTCTGGCTGTATACGTATAGGATCGTATACTCTATCGTGCATTCCAAGATCAACTATGTTCATAAATTCACAGTCTGGATATGAAACATTTTCTGGAAATGTTGATCCTATTACTACTGTCGATGGAGTTTTGCCTATGTATGCCATGTGTTGTCCTACACTATCACAACCTAAGAAGTGATCTGCTTCTTTGATAATTGCACTCCATTGTCTTAAACCTACGCCTTCTGGCATAGCAATTTCATCTGGAAAGTTATCGCCGCTAAAGTCGAATTGTAATTCTGACATTAGCACAATACCGAAACCCTCTTTTTGACAATGCTTAATTAAAACTTTTAAGTCTTTGTATTCTATACTTCTGCTACTTTGGTCTACAAAATTATTTTCCATTACTTGTACACCACGGCCAAACGGTTGAATAACAATTACTTTATCTTTTTTGAGTTTTTCTTTTACTTCACGAACAAGTTTTCTTCCAACAAGCACTTCGTCTTTGTTTAGACGTAGAGTAGGAGGAGGTAAATCTCTTACACCTTTGTTGTTGATTTGAATATCAAAGGCTTGAGCTAAACTACATTCTTGATTGTAATATTCGTATATTCTATACGGTTCTGTAGTGACAATTTCTCTGTCTTTAATTTTTTCTTTGAATAAGTTTTTGTGCCAGTGATCGTAAGCACGTTCGTCTAAATCCGGGTGACCTTTGAATGCATCAGTTCCGCCTTCGCAAACAATGATAAAATCGTCATCCTTATTTTCTTCAAGATATTTTTCAAATGCAGGTATAGAGCATAGTACGCGACCGTAACCGCCATTCACAAAAAACGCTTTTGATTTCATTTGGTATCCTATAAGTTTGTGTTATTACACAGTTACTTATAGGCACCAATCAAAAGCGTTATTGTTTTTGGTTCTGCTAAAACTTAATTAAAAGGTCTTGGCGGAATTGCTGGATATGGAATTTTCCAGTGATCAGTTGAACCGTACACACTATCAAAATTTTGATACCATGTTTTTACTGCGTTCAGCTCATCTATCCATGATTGCGGTTGACCTGCTGTGTCAGCAAGTTCTGCATCGATTTCTGCAATACGATCAGGATGATTACCTACAATTTCATCTCTGGTACATGCTGGCTCAATTAATTGTAAGCCACCAAATTCTTTTGTTCCAGGATTGTATGTCATATTTTGCGGATATTTGTAGATAGCACCTAATATGCTTTCTTCCGGATAATCGTAATCATATTCTAATGAACCGTCGCCACCTGGAATTGCCTCCACGTAGTTGTCAATTTCAGTTTGACACAAATAAGCATTACTCAATCTTGAAATATGCAGTAATGTGTTATCATCTTTGTATGCGTCGACCATATAATGGTCCCAGTTATCATCAACGTACTCGTCAATATTGATATCTGCCGCATCGTTTGATTCACCTTCTATGCCTTTTACTTTGTTACTATCGTTTGGGTCAACGGAGATAACAACGTACCTTGGACCTGTATAAGTTACGGTATGTGTTTTTCCGTCATCAAAGGTAGACTTGAAAGGCTCATCAGGGATATTAATAGTAAAATCTCTTGCCATGTTATATACTCCTTAGCTTGGTTTCCATGTTATTTTCAAGAAGCCGTGTCCTCCACGACTTCCGTGATCTCTTACGCTTGAACAAGGTGTTCCACCTAATCCAGGCATGCCGGGTGGCCAAAAATCTACACACCCTTGCTGTTCGTAACAACCACAGTATGATCCGCTTTGATAGCACGAACCTTCCCATTGGACGGGTGATGGTTGTCTTTTTATTCCGCCCAGTGAATGCCAGTAACTAAAACGTGGAGCTCCGCCTTTACAAGCATGAGCGCACTCGCTACGTAAACAAAACACTGCCGGATCTGGTCCATACATTCCTGCAGGGGAATAAATTTCATAAGATGTTTGGTGCCAACATAGTGCATTACAATGACAGAAGAATACTTTACTGTAACAGCCTTGACAGTTAATATCTCCACCATATGCACTTGCATTTGCCCAGGTTGGTGCGTTACATACTACGCCGCATCCGCTACTAAATCCTGGTAAATTTGTAATACATAAACTTCCGTTGTTACCTAAGCAACACATTGCACTACCACTGTTTTCGTGGCATATTGAAACTGCTGAACGTCCGCCTTGCGCACACATACAACCGTTGCCCATGCTTGGACTATTGTTGTAACACATGCCTGAAGATGCACTACATCCTACAAAACACAATGCATCACCATGTGAACATGCTTTACCTATACATCCGCAAACGCATGTACTTGATGTTGTATCTATTGTTTTCTTACTGTATGCTGGAGCGTTACCTGGTACCATTCCTCCACAACAGCACATCTGTGCTGAGCCGCCTGCGCCGCCCCATACTTCTATAGTTGCTGTGCCGTTTCCTGGCGCATGCCAGAATGTTCCATATTGGAAACAGCTACAATGAACTTGTGTCCATGTCCAGATGTAACCATCGTCTAAGTTCGTTTCATTTCCCGAGCTTGGACCGAACGGTTCTCTGCTTTTAACTAAATCTTTTAATCTTGCCATTAGTTCTGCTCCTTATGTGCTCGGTTTAAATTTAATTCTGATTGCACCCGGGCCTCCTCTGTGTCCATAGTCTCTTACGCTACTACATACGTGTGTGCCAAATCCGGCCATTCCGTATGGAAGATATGTAGCACACTGCCAGTTAATGTAACAACCACAACCTCTGTTGCTGTTCCAACAGTGTGCATTTGTATGACCATGCATACCACCTCTTGAAGCGGCTGCCAATCCTGCAATTACATTACCTATTCCACTACCTGGTTTAACCTGTTGTACAGTATCACCAATACCTGTGTAAATAATTGTTGCACCTTCTGTTGCAAATGTTGCTGGCGCTGTTGGAACATAATAAACATGTGTACAGTCACAACATGCATTACAATGATAAAAACATACACAGCCCCATCTACTTGGTTTACATACGTTGTTACTTACTCCTGTCATTGATCCAGCAATGTTTGAACAACCCCACTGATTCCAACAACAGTTACAATATAATCTACAATAGTCATTTGTGTACGAACAATATAGTCCATACTGTGACCCAAAGCAACATGCAATTGCTGTACTTGTACTACAATGCACTCTTGCACCTTGCCCACCTTGCGCACACATACATGTACATCCTCCAAGGTGTTCTACTCTAATACATGTAGCTTGACTACATCCTTCAAAGCACAATCCGTCGTTGTGCCTGCAACTCATTCCGACAAATCCACAAACACAATCACTTGAATTCATATCAACAGTCATTCTTGCATATGAGCCTGAGTTTGCTGGAACATTGTTAGCACAACAGCATTGTTTTGAACCAGTACCACCTGCTCCCCATATTTCTATAGTTGCAGTTCCTGCTACGCCTGGCTGCCAACATATATTACAACGGAATGCTTCGTTTTCGTCGTGTGTACCGACCCATACATAAATTTCGCCGTCTTCTAAGTTAGTTTCTGTGCCGCCTACGTATGCCGCTCTTGATGCTACTATGTCTGATAAATTTGCCATATTATTATTTCCTAACTTGCAATAAACTGTATTCTTACTGCGCCGTGGCCTCCTCTTACACCGTAATCTCTAACACCTTCACAAGGCATTGTTCCGCCTCCGGGTACTCCATGTGGCAAATAACCTTTACAACTGTACTCATATTCGTAACAGCTACAAAGCTGGCCACCACTCCAACAGTGTCCTGGGCGTCCGCCGCCTACTGGTTTTCTATTAAAACTTTCTAAGGCCGTTAACTGGTTACCAAGTGATCCACCTGCTGGTCTATATTTACCATAGCCACCCATTGAACTTGAATACATTAGGTATCCGCCGTTTGTTGATCCTAATCCTGGTGATAGTGCTACACATTGAACATGTGAACAATGACAGCACGAATTACAGTGACCTATATTCATCTTACTATATAATGGGGTATATGTAACATCAGCACCTGTAACATTTGGTACTTGAGACGCACAGTAATTACAAACTACTCCGCAACCTGTACCACCAAATTGTGTAACCGGATGTCCTCTTGCAACAAAACAGCAATATATACTGTTACCTGAACCACTACAGTATGAATAGCCACCTTGTCCGCCGCCAGCACAAACTGTGCCGTTACCAGTTGAAGATACCCAACATATACATGAAGGTTCGCTTAGGCCGCCTACGCATAAAAAACTACTTGAACCATGACAGCTTCTACCTAAGTGTCCGCAAATCATTTGTCCTGTTGTCATCTCAATAGTTTTCTTTCCGTAGCCTCCTGGATTGCCAGCCATGCCGTATGAACAACAACATTGCGCCGCTCCTGTGCCGCTTGCACCCCATATTTCAATAATAGCTTGTCCGTTTGAAGGAGCTAACCAGCAAAAACATGTGTGAGGATCGGAGAACATAGTACCAGGAGTAAAGTAATTTAGTGTCCCAGCTTCCATGTTAGTCTCAGCGAGTGAAGTCTCTACGTCATTTGCTTTGTCTGTTAATATTGCGTTAAGTGATGCCATAATGTGTTTCCTAAACTCTTAAGTACTTGTAATAACCCAACCGTTTGTAGTACCAGTATATAATAGAGTTACAATAACTCCGTCAATATCTAATATTAAATCTTCAGCTGTGCTATTAATGTTATGACTGTTTCTTCCAACAGTAAGGTTATTGCTATTAAAATTATTTCCAATATCAATAATTTGTATCTGATCGCCAACCATAACATCTGCCACTGCTGGCAGAGTAACTTGAAATGCTGTGCTTCCTGTATCACATAGTACCCTTTCATTAGATTTAGTACTGTGCGCGGAAGTTACAGAAATTAAAGTAGGTGATGCAGTTCCTGTTGTGCTTATAAATCTTCCCATTGTTATTTCCTTTTACCTATGTATTTATGCCGTTGGCGTTTCAATTCCAAATGCTACTACAGAAACATTTGCTGAGGTAGCGTATGCAACAATTTTTTGTGTTGCTGACAATACAATACCTGTTCTCTCTAACACCATCTTTGACTGTAGTTCTACATCGTATTCTAAGTACTCTGCGTCCGTCGGTGTGTCTGCGTCTGCAAGAGCAAGTCTTACTGACACTGCGCTGTTTCCCTTATTACAAAAACTTACACTTGCAACTGTAAATGTATCAGCTGGCACGGTGTACACTGTTGTATTAGTTCCTGTAACAAGTTCACTACTTCCTAATTTACCTGAAGCCATGTTTTTTCTCCTATGATCCTAATAAGTAATTCATTGCAACTGGTGCACCATTGACGCCACGCTTAAAATTAAGTTTAGCATTAATGTTTATTTGTGCTCCATTTGTTGTATCAATCGTATCACTGGTTATTCTTACAACACCAGCTGTGATACTATTTACGTTGAGTGTTGCCGCACCACCACCAATTTGTGATGTGATGTATGTTCTGATAGCTTTTTGCGTCGGGACAATGCTATCGCTGTCTGCTGTAAACGTTCCATCAGTACTGAATTCAGTAATTGTTGCTCCTGCAGAGCCCAATCCTAATTCACCTAAGGAAAGTTCTTGCAAACCAGAGATGTTAAATGCATCAGCATTTAGTGTAGCTGTACCTGTTGACTGTTCAACGCTAAACAGTTCACCAACTCTAAAGTTACCATCTTGGTCTGTACTGGTGTAGAACACTCGTCCTCCACCAAAATCGTTTGTTTCTTTTGTTGCGTCCGGAGCAAGTGACGGTACTCCTGGATAGTTAGTAGTGGTAAATCCACCAGTACCAATATCTAAGAAATCGTGTCCTGTCAAACGCACCTGCGAATATCTAATACGCATCTCTAAATCTTGTAAATGACTCGGTGCTTCATTTATTTCTAACTTAGGAGATATTTGTAACTGTGCTTCTAAGTTTGGTACACTACCAGTTAAACTTCTTACTGTTACCAATTTAAACACTTTGTTCGGCAAATGATCAAACACTACGTTAGAACCTGCTTTTGGTTCAACTGTCATGTTTTGTACTTGCACAAATTCTCCTGGTTGGAATATATCTGCATACCCGTCACCTGATATAGTTGATTCAGCAGTTACATATGCACTACCTCTATTACTCCAAGTAGGCTGTGTAACTACACCATCACCTATACGTACCTGGAATGGTACTTCAATAGTATTATTTGGATCTGTAATAGTAAGTACTGGAGCAACTGTATATCCGTTACCCGGATCCCATATTTTAAATTTTGCAACCTTGTCAGCATCTAATACAACTCTACCTTTAGTAGTGTCTGCATAAAGTCCGCTTGCTGGTGCCGCAAAACTTAATCTTGGTTCAATTGAATATGTAGTACTTCCGTCTAATTCTGTTTCAATAGCAGTGCCAGAAACTAAATGGTCCCATCCAGCTGTACCGTCACTCATTTTATTTACTGTTGCAATCTTTGTACCAGAGTTATATGTAGCAATATATCCATATTGCCCTGCACCTGTACCAGATATAATGAATATTGCCATTCCTATGTACTGTGAACTTAAACGTATATCAGTATTAGAAATTGTAATCTGTGTTGCATTACCACCTTGTGCCGCATTAGACGCTTCTATGTAGCCAGCACCGCCTGTATCAAAAGTTCCGTCAACATCAACATCAGTGTCAAGTAGTCTTACTTCCATAACTCCGCCGTCAACAACATTACTTGCAGAAATTGCGGCTCCAAAGCCTTCACCTGCTATGTTTGTAGTTGTTCCGCCGGCTGTATATCCTGTACCTGCATTTAAAAATTCAAGCACTAAAATATTATTTCCATCGGTAAACACACTGTCTACTACTGCTTCTGAATACTGGTTATTTACTTTTGCATCAATTGGAATTTCTGTATCGTCAACTCCTTCAGCAACTGATCCAAATGCACCGTAAGAGTTATTTCCGTTTGTAGCACGAATCTTACCACCGTTTTCAGACAAATAACCAATGTGGTTATAGTAAGTAAACACTGACACAAGTTCTGCTCTACCTAAGTTTGTAACCCAATATCCAATACCGTCACTTAATACTTGTGTAAAGTCGTTAGCAACAATAGAATCGTTACCACCGTTATGTAAGTCTCCATCAACTTTACAACCCACACATGCTGTACCAAATGTAGTTACGTTTTGGATATATGGTGATTTACCTGAGATCCAAACTCTGTCGTCGTCTGGTCCCCAGCCCGGATCAAGTGATGTATATGCACCTGCTGTTGGACGTTTAGTACCATATGTGTTTGCACTACCTAATACACCTGTTAAATCAGCAAGTGTACAATTACGCAATCCTGTTGCATTTCTCATGTAGAACATATCTTCAGTTCCGCTACCTTCTACACTGTTTGCATAGTATCTGGCAGCTAATAATGATTTGTAATTACCTGTGTAAATTAAATCATATTTTACTGCATCAAGATATGTACCAACATCTCTTGCACAAGCCGCTAAACTATATGTGTAACTTGGATAAGTTACTGCAATGTAAGCATGTACTTCTGCAATAATAAAATCTCTATTTGCTTCAATAACTTCTCTTGAATATGTATAGTCTGTAGATGTTTGTGGAGTATTTGTTCCTGCTGTTAGAGGAGTAGTTGAGTCTCCGCTTGCGCCATTAATTCTAAAATCTATGTAATCATAAATTTGTCTAAACAAGTCTGCCGCTACAGTTCCAACAGCTGATGTACCAGCTGGTCTTGTTGTTACTTGCGTATCAGAGTTACCAGTTGACTTCGTAATACTTATGTTTTGTACAATGTCTGATATAACAGCTTCTATTCTTGCAATTGCTGCCAAACTCTTAGGAGTGTCTGATGCAGACGTCACTGCTGGAGAAGGTTTAATTCTTGTAGAACGTAACTCGTCTCCTACAACTGCTGTTCTTTCAGGTATTATCATTGGAAGATGTTCTTCAAATTGTCCTGTCTTTACATAGCATGTATTGTTAGGTATATATTCTGCTTCTGTGCTTGTTGTATTACCTGCTGTAATTGCAGAACTAAGGACTGCAATTTTAGTTTCAGTAAACGATTGCGCATCAACTTCTTCAGTGCTTTGATCATATCCTGTTGGTTTTTGTTGTGTAATTGGTGATCCAACGCCATTTGCTGTTTGGAAATTAGTTGCTGGATCTAAGTTAGGATATATAGCATCATCAATTAATGTTTCAATAACATAAGTTAACATTGCGTTGAATTCTGTTTCTTTACCAGAAATAGTTGAATCATCAAATATCTCTAAAGTTAAATCTCTTATTCCTTTATTACCGTTGTGTCTCAAATCATATATTAATGCGTCAACAATACGCCCAACTAAAACACGCCATACAGTCTTATCATATGTAAATGATCCTGTAAATGGAGATACTGTATTAGTTACTTGATAATCAACCCATTCAACTGCTTCTGCTTGTATAAAACTTCTATTCAAATCTATCAAATACGAACTGTTACGTCTGTTAGTTCCCATATCAATTTGTTCAAGTGCATATCTAATTGTTTTGAAAGGTTGATCAAGTGTAATACCATAGGTTGGTGGAGGAGTATCACTTCCTGCGTTTGAATCAACATAAACAACATTTGGCACACTTCCAAGGAAGTCCCATTCTGGTGCATTACCTGCCGCGTTAACTTTTAAAACTTGTCCCGCTTGACCAATTGGTAATCTTGCTGGACCTGCTCCAGCAAAGTAAACTATATCACCGTCTGTTGTTAGTGTACCTGATTCAGGACCACCTGACATCAAGTTCCATTCACTACCATCTAAATCTTGGTCTGGTCTATTTTGAGCAACTGTTTCGTCTGATGTATGTGATAATACACAAATGTAACTACTATCGCTATAACGTACTACGTCTCCGAGATCATAATATGTTGAATCAGTCCAAGCATCTTTCCAATAAAAACCTTGGTTTAATCTCATCCAGTAAGTTGTATTCGGAGGTCTGTTACCGTTACTATCTTGTATACAAAGATATGTGTAACCTCCTAAACTTATAACATCCCCTGTTCTATAATCTTGGTTTGATGAATCGTCACCGTATTCACCTCTATGATTAAATCCTGAAGTAAACAAATCCCAAGTACCAAGATTCTCTGTAGGTACTTCGCCTCTGTTGTTTATAACAGCAACGTAACCATAACCACCGTATGTAATAAAGTCGCCTGCATTATATTCGGTATCATTATTCCATGTATCTTCAAATTCTAATCCATCAACAAACTCGGCCCAGTTGCTTTCTTGTGAACGTAGAGTTATTCCTGTTGCTGTATGGTAAGCTGTACAGATCCAAGTTCCGCCACCGCTCTTAACAATGTCGTTTACTTTGTATCGTGTGCCTTGTGTCCATTCACCTTTGTATTCTATACCTTTATGGAAGTAATCCCATTTAGATTGATCGTTTTCTAAACCAAGTGCGTTTGTTGCTGCCGCAGTGTGTCCTGTGTTACATACGTAAATTTGTCCACCATATTTTACAATATCGTTTCTTCTGTATCTTGCTTCTGCTGTCCAGTCGCCTTTCCAATCAAAACCTTGTGTAAATTCATTCCATTTACTTTGATCAAATTCTAAACCTTCAGCAACTGTTCCTGATGATGTATGCGGTGTTACACAAAGATATTGTATACCATTGTATTTTACAATATCATTTGTTTTATAATATGTTGCAATTGTCCATTCGTTTTTATATGCAAATCCTTCGCCGTATAGATCCCATTTTGTACTATCTGTTTCTAAACTATTTGCAGTAATAATAATACTATTGCCCATGCCTGTGTGTGCATTACAATAGTAGTGTAAAGGTTCATCAAAAGTACCAGTTAGGTCAAGTATTAATCTTCTTGTAGTTGCCGCTTGAAATCCTGCTATGTATGCAGTGACATCAACAGTAGTACCATCTAATTGATAAGTTACTGAATTTGGATCGTATAATACTCCACCTGCTAAAGTACCGTCTGAGGAAGTACTAAGTAAAAACGGATGTGTAGCATTTGTTGCGTTGTCTAAATTAAATGTATTAACTGCGCCTGGAACAATTTGTAATACTGGAGCTTCTGTTCCATCAATATAAAATGCATTTCCGCCGCCGCCTGATTTAGCCGCTACAGTAACCGTAAATGTTGTATTTACTGCATCTGAATTATCAGCTGATGTGTGACCTTCGTTAGCAATGTATAAGTTACCGCCATATTGAACAACGTCATTAATTTTATAAAGCTGGGCATTATCCCAGTCTCCTTTCCATTGCTGACCGTCAGTAATTTTATTCCAATATGCGCTTAGATCTGTGTAAAAATCTGCTGCCGCTGTATGGCCGCCAATACATACATATGTATTACCACCATATCTAACTATATCATCTTTGTAATATGTAGTGCTGGTTACCCAATCACTTTTGTATACAAATCTAATTCGTCCTAACTTAAACTCTGCCATTTGATGCTCCGTCTTCTATGTATTTATCTACCCACATATTATTCACCGCTACTTCCTAATAAGTATTGTGTGGCTAATAAATGTCCGTCAATGCCGCCAATTGCGTTTACTGGTGCATCAATATTAACATATAATTCTGCCGCCGAACTTAATGTGTTTGAGGTTATTTGTACTTGTCCAGCTACTAATGTATTTGTAGTAGCATTTGAACCACCGCCGCTAATCCTGCTTTCTAAGTATGCCGCAATAGCTTTTTGTGTTGGTACAATATTATCACTGTTAGCAATAAAAGATGTTTCTTTTGAAAACTCTCTAATTACAACTGCGCTTGCGCCGACTTGAATACCACCAAGTGATAATTCTGTAAGTCCGCTTAAATTAAATTGTGTTGCACTAATTGTAACAACACCTCTGGCCTGTTCAACTTCAAATAAGTCACCTACTTTAAAGTTACCGTCCTGGTCAGTACTTGTATAGAATACTCTACCACCGTTATATATAATTGTTTCATTAAAAGGTTTAGGATCATCTACTGGATTTTCACCTTCTAAGTATAATGTTGGATAACGTGTGCTGGAAATATTTCCTGTACCAATATCTAAGAAATCGTGCCCTGTTAATCTTACTTGACTAAATTGTTCACGTATTGTACAGTCTACTTCGTGTGCTGGTGATTCATCAGCTTGTAAACTTGGGCTTATTAAAAATTCTGCAGACCAACTACCACTAATCAATTCTTGATTGCTCACTTTTGTTACTGAATAAAGAACTTCGTCGATGCCGCCAATGTTTAAGTTTGATCCAGGTCCTGGTATTGCTGATAAGTCTTTAACAAACAAAGTTGTACCTGTTTGATAATTGTCTGCATATCCATCTCCGGTAATTGTTGCAGTAGCAGTTGTGTATCCTTCTCCTGCATATGTAATTGTTGGTGGACCTAAAACTCCATCTCTGATATTTACATCTAAAATTGCGTCTCTTGTATTTTCATTATCATAAAGTGTAGCAAAACATAATCCGTCAGTATATCCTGAACCAGGTTCGTATACTTCAACTTCCGCTATTCTTGATGTTGTAACAATTACTCTACCAATAGCTCGTGTTCCTGTAGAAACTTTATCCCATTGATTTGATCCGTCAACAAGAACTATCCAGTCATTATCTCCTGCACTTGCACTTGCTGTAAAGCTCTTGAAGTCAGTCATAGATAACGTTGTACTGTCATCTCCGTATGTATTCCAATACAATCCGTTTGTTGATTTTGCCGCAAAAGAACTATTACCTGTTGCAAGGAATGTTCCTGTAGCGTAACTTATATTTGTAAATATACCTTCTTGTATATAACCTGTTTCAAAAATCTGTCCGTTTTGTGTAACTACAGTTGGTATAAATCCAAATGCACTATCTGCTTCTTCAGCACCTATAAGCACTAATTTGTTTGCTCCGTACGCACCATCTGAATATTGGAATTGTGGTACTCTTCTTGGAGAAACTGGTAATCCGGAAGTTCCTACGTGGTCCCAAGTTATCCAATATTCGCCATCAACAGACCATGCAAAATATCCATCTGTTGCATCAAATGCAATATGAACACCATCATAGAAAACTTGTTTGCCGCCATAATTATCTTCAATAGACGTACTATTACTAATTTTACGTGCAACTAAGTCTTCAAATATTTGTTCAATTCTTAAACTTCTATTATATGTTACTTCATCGTCGGCGTCTGCGCCATTTGTTCCTGCAAGCCAAGCAGTAAAACAATCTGTATCTTTAGAAGTAAATCCGCCGGAATTGTTAATATCTTTTCTTACAAATCCAGTAGCTTGTACTGTTTCGTCCATAAAGTCGCCAAGTAATCCGCCCGATCCTTGCATTGCTTGTAAAATACAATGCGGATCAACCCATTTCCTATTGTCCAATGTTCTAATTATTGTAAAATCTCTGCCTGCTTGTGTTGCTGTAACTAACGGGTTATTAGCATCGCTTGCTGACTTACCAGCCCATGTTCCTATGGCTGCCGCATCACTATATTGATAAGAGCCGTTACGTGCTAACATAACAGTCTTACCGTTTATAGTTGACATAGTATGCCAGTTAGCTGTTATAGCCCCTGTTGAAACTGTCCATGAACTACCTGTAGTAGTATATGCAAACTTATCTGTTGCGGCATTGTCGTAACTTCCGAAACTAATAATAAAATTCGTTCCGTCAAAAACAAGTCCACTTACTTCACAAGTATCACTTGTTACAGTATTGCTGGTCCAACTTGTTCCGTCTGTACTTACTGCAACCTTACCGTCTGTAGTGGCAGCAACATATTTGGATCCTCCATAAACTATGTACTGCCAACTTCCACTTTCAGGACCATTTACGTTTGTTGCTTCAAACAATGGTTCAGTAAATGTAATTTTTGGTTCAATATTATATCTTGTAGTTGAATCTAAAGTTGCTTCTATTGGATATCCAGGTTGGAAATGATCCCAACCATTTTTTCCATCTGATTCTCTACTTACAATAACAATTTTTCCTGTTTCATCAAAGTCAGTAATTTCACCATACTGTCCTACACCTTTACCTGAAACAATAACAATTCTCTGTCCTATATACTTTGCTTGTGTACCTACATCTGCCTGTGCAAGTGTAATAGATAAAGTATCACCACCCTGTGCAGTGTTGGCAACAAATTGGTAATCAAAACCACCTGGTACAGTACTGTCACCTTTTGGATCTACTCTTACATTGCTAACTGCGCCGTTTCTAATTTCATCAATTTTACCAGTACCATATTGTCCTGCGCCAGCAAATGATATTGTTGCTGATGTATATGTTTCTCCAGCATTTTTATAAGCTACTGCAAGAAGTTTTTGTTCGTCTGTACCGTATGTAAATAATCGTCCAGTTTCAGCTTGTTTTGTTCTATTGTCTATTTTAGCTGTAACAGGAACTTCGTCTGCGTTAAATCCTTCTGCAACTGAACCGTAATCTCCATATGAGTTGTTACCGTTGGTTGCACGTAACTTTCCACCATCTGTACACAAGTAACCGATATGATTGTAGTACGTAAACACAGACACAAGTTCTGACTTGCCATCTTTGTTTGCCCAGTAACCAATACCATCACTTAAAACTTGTGTAAAGTCGTTAGCAACAATTGATTTATTACCGCCATCGTGTAATGCACCATCTACTTTCATACCTACACACCCTGTACCAAATGTAGAAACATTTTGCACATACGGTGACTTTGTTGTAATCCATGCCGCAGTATCGTCTGAACCGTCTCCTGGATCAAGTGAAACATATGCTCCTGCTGTCGGACGTCTGGTGTTATTAGCGTTTGGTGCACCTAATTCGCCTGTCAACCCTTGTAGAGTCATATTACGTATACCAGATCCGTTTCTTACGTAGAACATGTTTGCAGTCTCTAATCCTGGAGCTGGTTCAATTCTTGTGCTTCTTAATTCGTCGCCTACCAAAGCAGTATTTGCAGGGACAAGTATTGGAATTTGTTCTCTATATACACCTGTCTTAATATTAATTGTAGTTGTTTTAGGAATACTTTTTATTAAAGAATAATTAGTACCGTTGTACTCTACATATTCTCCTATGTAAGGAGTAGTGTTTTCTGTTAGTTCAATAATAATATTGTTAATAGAATCTGTTATGTCTTGCGATGGTGCATCTTCTGGTGCTAATTTATACAATTCAAAAAAGTTAGCATCGTCTGTCGAATCTGTGCTATCACGAACTATATCAGCATACGTATAACCGTCATCTGTTTGTGTTTGTAAAAACGCTTTGAAGTTTGGTGCATCTGGTATATCTGCGCCAGCTTGTATTTGTAGTATGGCTAACCCAATACCTGTTAAATTATCTTGGTAATCAGATGTAGTTAGGTTTGGTTCATAAAGAAATGCTGGATTAGTTCTTGCATAATCACAAGCAAATTTTACAGTTCTAAAAGGTTCTGCCGCCGTTTTACCATTTACAGCTGAATCTGTACCTTCAGGTGACACAAAGAAAGCTCTATCAACTTCTTCAAATGCTTCCCATTTTGGAATAGAATCAGTTCCTACTTTAAGCACATTACCCGATGATCCAACTGCTAATCTTGTAGATTCAGTATCATAAACTTTAATATCGCCGAAGTTTGTTAATTTATTACCTTCTGCACCCTTAATGCTTATTTTCCAATAGTTTTGATCTGGTTGTATAATATCTAAATCAGGTCTACTATCACTATTTGTAGAAGTATGCTCTAAGATACATTCGTATGTTGTTCCAGCCCACGTTACAATATCACCTACGTAATAAGTTACATCGTCTTCCCATGCGTTTCTAAATTGACGTCCTGGTACTAATATTTGCCAACTTAATGGTTGTTGTGTTGGGCTTTCAGCAAGTGTGTCAACTTTTGCTTGGTACAAATATCCGCTGTAACGTACTACATCACCTGTGCGGTACTGTAATGTTTCATCATAATCATTTAAAGCTCTATACCCTGTAAGCGTAACTTCCCAATCGCCAGTATCTTGTGCCAATCCATTAGCGCCTGGTACAGAATCAATATTATTAGTTAGTGCAGTATAAACATAACCGCCATGTAAAACTATATCACCTTTTTGATATTCAGTTGTACTATTCCAGCGACCTTCAAAATCTAATCCAGGAATATATAGATCCCATGCGGCTGATTCGTCATTACGTAATGCAGTAGCATCTGATGTATGTCCAAGTTTACACTTGTATAATGACGCATCATTTTTTACTACGTCACCAATTTTATATCTTGTTGCACCGGACCAATCACCTTTGTATTCAATACCTTGAACTTGGCTTACCCATTTAGCTTGATCGAGTTCTAATCCGTCAACATTTGCGTTGTCTGCAGATGTATGATATTGTATACATCTATATACATATCCACCATACTTAACTACGTCATGGAGCATGTATCTGGTGCTGATAGTCCAGTCACCTTTCCAATTTTCAGTTTCACTTATAATTGTCCATTTTGCAATATCAAATTCTAATCCTGCTAAAACTGAATTAGATGTGTGTGCAGTGTTACAAATATAAGTTACACCATTATAACGTATTACATCGTCAACTTTATAGTCGGTGCTTTCTGTCCAAGTGTTGTTCCAATCGTAGCCTGTCTTAAATAATTCCCAATGTGCAATATCGTCTTCAAAATCTAATATAACTTGTGATGTATGTTGAACAATACATTTATATTGACGTCCTCGATACTTTACAATTTCTCCTTCGCTATAGTATTGGCCGCGAATCCAATCGCCTTTCCAAACTTGTCCATCGGACATAAGTTCCCAATAGCTACCATATCTTGTTTGTAATTCATTACCCATGCCTGGGTTTGTTGTACTAAAGTAATATAATCTTTCAGGCGAGTCTGCACTAACTGTGATAATAATGTGTCTTGTAGTAGCAGTTGAATAACCATCATCATATTCTGTTTCAGTTACAGGTAAACTATCAAGTTCATAACTAACACCAATGTTGTAAGTGTCTCCACCGTTCCATTTACCGTCTTTAGTTGAACTAAACTTTAAAATGTTTACTGCTGTATTGAAATTAATTGTTGTGTTGTCGCTACAATCAAAAGTATATGTTCTACCTTGTAGTAGATTTTGCACAGGAGCATTTATGTTATCAAATGTAAACTGTCCTTGTGCTTGATTATTTAATGCATCAGCTCCCACTCTTACAGCAATTGTTTCGCCGGTTGCTGGATCTCTATCTGTATAAAAATTTGTTGAAGCAACGTGGGCTTGTAAACAAACGTAAGCCTTACCTTGATAAGTTATTACGTCATCTTTACGGTAATTGATAGTTGAAGCCCAGTTTCCTCTCCATCTAAATTTTAATCTATCTAACTTAAACTCTGCCATGTTCTATACCTTTAACCGTACTGCTGTAATCCATTTGATGAATCACCGTCATTGTATGTTTGCTTTTGATTTACCCTTGCAACCAATTCGCCTTCGTCATTCACATAATAATATATGTTTCTGTTGTCCCATTTGTATTGTTCATAATTTAAATTATTATAAACTAATTCATGATCGACATCTCTGCCTTCAAAGAAATCTTGTCCTTCTGTAAATTCGTTAAATTGTTCTTCAACGTCACCTGGTTTATTAATGTTAATACTGTCGTTATCATTAAATTGATCTAATCTACCAAAGAACAATTCACCTTTGTCTGTTCTGCGTAATCCGTAAAAGAATCTTACTTCAGATGTAAAACCCGAGTTACCTTCTCCTGGTCCGCCTATTATAGTCAACGACATAACATATTCTCCTTAAACAATATCCACATAACTTATTACAGCATCTAAAGCGTCATCTTCGTCTGCTTGTATTTCTAATGAATTTTCTGGTGCTAAAATAAGTTTATCACCTGCACCGATTACTTTCAATGTTGCATTTGTAGGTATTGCTACATCCTTTAAATAAAAACCTTTAACGCTGGTATCGTCTCCTACAATAAGGCTTACTTTTACTGTGTCGGTAGTAAGATTAGCTACAGTTATACCAACGATTGTACTTCTTGTACTTGCATCGGTTGCTATTGCTGTTATAGGTAATTTTCCTATATCTTTTACTACTTTATTTTTAAATAATGTTGCCATCTAATTATCCTAACGTCAATACATACTCAATCACAAGATTTTCTGCTGCCGCAAAAGTAATACTACCTGATTCACCTGCAACTGACACCCAACTTGTTCCGTCGAATACTTCTAAGTATCCTTCCTGAGTGTTAAACCTTATCATACCAGTTTCTCTGTATGCTGGCAAAGGTCTTTGAACACTTGTTCCGCTTGGTACAACAAAGCCGCCTGTGCCTTCAATTTTGAAGTAGCCGTTGCCTGCTTGCTGAAATTCCAATGCAGTGTCTGCAAGGTTATTTGTGATAGTACTATCTTTAAAACCTATATCATCTATATTTACCTTGCCTGTACCATTGGCAGATAAATTTAAATCTGTGTCGGTAGTAATAGTTCCAATTACATTTCCGTCTACAAAAATATCATCAACTTCAATTCTTGGAGTATCTAATCTTGCACTTGTAATATTAACTCTTTCACTACCACCAACATACATTCTAATAGTATCATCATTTGCACCTGGTGTGTTTTCAGCAGTAATATAAGTGTCTAAATCTAAATCATATACGCCATTAAGTGCAATCCAATTACCGTCATAACCTTCAAACATATTAGTATCTGTATTGTATCTAATTTGACCTGTAGCAGGACTTCCTGGACGCTGTGCTGTTGTACCTTTAGGTAATTGTAATCCGCCTGTTGCAGTAAGTTTTAAATGTCCTGTTGCACTATCTAAATTAATATCACCTGCAACACTTGAAATTGTATTGCCAGCAAATTTTAAATTTCCAGTTGTAATTTGATCACCGAGTATAGTTGTTACATCGGATCCGTCTACAATAGTAATACCATTTTGCGAATTAACATTGAAATCAGCAGATGTAAAATTGATAGTTCCATCTTTTTGATTTACATAAAATAAATCACCTACTCTAAAATCACCGTTGTGATCAACAGAGCTAAATCTAATTTGTGCATTACTTAATTCTGTAACTTCATTGACTTGCACAACATCATTAATATCGTTATCTACTTCTTTACCAGTTCCAATATATGCAAAGTTTTGGCTAATGAGATACATAAGCACACCATTACCATTTCCGTATGCTCCGTAGTTTCCATATACACAAGCACTTGCTATTGAACGTAACTCTCCGCCAAAGTCAGTTTTGTCAGCTAAAGTTACAAAGTCAGCAGTTGCGCCTCCACTAAATCTTAAGTCTTGGCTTGTAGTTACATTGTCTATTATTTCAATACTGCTATCTAAAGCATTATTAAATTGTAATAATAATACCGTTGCACTGTCTCCAACTAATTGTGTTGTAGGTGCTGTAAAGTTTGCAGTGTATTGAGCTGTGCCTTTTTTAATTCTAAAGTCATCATAGTTGCCTTCAAAAAACTCTCCGCTGCCGTCGTATTTTGCGCCAATGATTAGTGGTTTAGCTGTGCCCATTGATGCACTATAAGTTGCACTTGCTTCTTCATTTCCGTTAATGAATAATTTGATAGTTGTTCCGCTACGTGCAACTGCAACATGATACCATGTTGATGTTGTCATTGTTGTAGTTCCAGCTGTCAATATTGTTGAGCCGTTTATGTAAACAGATGCAACACCTGATGCCATTGTTAACAATAGTCCCGTATCTGTATCTGCTCCTGCTCTCATATCTGCAATAACACGAGTGCCTGTTACAGATGTTGGATGGATCCAAGTTTCAACTGTAAAGTTGCCTGTACCAAAACCAAAATCGTTGTTTGAGCCAACGCCAATATAATCTTCTGTGCCGTCTAATTGTAAACTACTTGCACCAAATTTTTGTTTAGCTGTATCTGTTACAGGATTTTGGTATCTTACTATAGTTTTACCGCCTCTGTCTTGGGCTGTAGTAAGTCCTGTAAGATTGCCTGTGATATAAAATTTATTATCAGCATCAACTGTATCAATAGTGCCTTGTGCTAATACACTTACACCGTCTGTGTCGTAGTAAGTAAAAGTTTCACCTGCGCTAAATGTTCCTGAGCCTCCAGTAACACGTATTTGTGTTTGTCCTGTACCTTTTAAACCATTAGCACTATCAAAACCATATAAGCCTCGCTGTGCAAAATATGTAAATGAATTTAACCATTCAACCCTTGTACCATTAGTAAAACTAAGTGCATCTGCATTAGGTACAATAAATGTTACACTATGAAATAAGCAACCTGCTTCTCTACTGCCTACTGTTGCAAGTTCACCATCTAAATATGCACCACCACCTGCATCACCTTGTAAGTAACCTCTCGGGTCACTTGCAGAAGTAACGCTACCTGCTGTAATTACACTTACATTTCTAATGTAAGGTGATCTTGTAGTGACTGTGATTCCTGTTGGATTAAATGCAAACGCATATCCTGGGGCAAAAAAATCTTTAATTGTTAAGTCTTCAACTGTGCTTTCACCGTTAAGATAAAATGCTGTTGAAGTGTTTGATAATGCTGTTGGTGTAATATTGACACTACGTATACTGTGTCCTTTTACAGTAACCCCTGCAGGCACTGTCATTGGAAATGTTTCTTGATATAATCCAGGAAATATGTGAATTGTGTCACCTGCTGTTGCTACACTTAATGCCTGTTGAATAGTTGCAAAAGGATCATTAGGGTGTGTACCTGTAAGTGTATCATCACCATTCTCTGCAACATATAACATGTTGCCTTGTCTAAGTGCTAAATCAATACCACCAACAAGTAAGTCATTAGCAGAAACAGTGTCTGCATATAATGTATTTGTAAAAACTTGATTCCAACGCTTTGTTGCTGAACCAAGGTTATATGTAGCAGAAGCATCTGGAATAATATTAGATGCAACTTCTGCGTTAATTGTAATATCGTCTGTATCTGCATCGCCTATGGTAATATTACCGTCAGCAGTAATTGAACCTGTAGCAACAATATTTCCGTAAACATTTGTATCGGCAAATATTTCTACAGTACCTGTACCGTTGGGTGCAAATTCTAAATTCTCATTTGTTGTATTTGTGCTAATAGTATTGTTTTCAATATCTATGCTATCTATTTGTGCTTTGTTTTGATAGACTACTGTATCCGCTGTACCTAAAGTAAGTTGCGGATTAGTCGTAGATACTGTATTACCAGATATAGTAACGTCTGCAATATTAGCGTTTGTGGAAACTTCTAATTGTGGAACTCTTGCTGTTCCGTTAACGTCTAAATCGTATTGGGGTGTGTTGGTTTTTATACCAATCCGGCTATTATTTACATCTAAATATAGCAAGTCGTTCTCAAAAGCCAGATCTACACCCTCCCTTAGAAGGTTAGCTTTTAAGAGCGGACCACTAATGCGACCAAGTGCCATCTCTTCTCCTCAATACGGGGATCCTGTCCCTCTCGCCAAATTCTCAGCATTTGCTCTTTGCCGGCGAACCACAGTTTGACCCTGCAATACAAAGGTCGCTGTACTGCATTAATAGTATTTATCGTTTTAGTAGATTATCCTAATACAAGCACGTATAAATCAAGCAAATCATTTATGTCGTCAACGTCAACGCCGCCGCCATCTCCAGCCACTTGCTGCCATGAAACTCCATTCCAAACTTCCATGTATTCTGCTTCTGAATTGTATCTTGTATGTCCTAATTCAGGACTGCTATATTTGTTGCTGTTTGTACCTGTTGGAATTCTAAGTCCGTTTGTAGAATCAAACTTCACCCAACCAGTTCCTGCAGGATCTATAGTAAGTGCATTATTGCTTAGATTTTTTATATACTGATCTGATATTTCAATGTCATCTATTTGCAAAATGCCTGTGCCGTTTGGCACTAAATCTAAATCTGAATTACTTAATGTCGTAGTAATTAATGCATCATCAAATAGTATATCTCCAGACGATAATCCAGCTAAGTTTACTATACCTGTATTATCAACTTCACCTGCAAGTAAACTATCCGCATACATTACTAATTTATTTGATGTAGTTGTTGCATCTACATAAGTTTCTCGATTATCTGAATATATTCCGCCTAAACTTAAATTGCCTGATGAATATGCTTCAAACAAATTTGTATCAGTATTATAGCGTATGTCACCTTCAGTTTCATTACGATTAAAATCAGAACCTTTAGGCAAAGTTAAATGTGCATTATTTAAATTAAGTATTTGTGTATTAGGTGAAAGATCTAATTCACCGTCTGTTGTTGTTATAGTATTACCAGATATTCTAATATTTCCAGTATCTATTTGGTTACCTTGTATAACAGATTGGCTTACACCGTCATTTACTGCTAATTGTTGTATGCCTGTAAAGTCTAAACTATTTGCATCAATGTTTGTAATACCTGTGTCATAATCAGCGTAAAAAGTCTCACCTACTCTAAAAGTACCTTTTTGATCAGTAGATACATAGTGTATCTTACCATCATTAATTTCTATTACTTCGTCTGCTTGCTGATGTAATGTATCGTCATTTGTAACATTACCGTCGACACCAATATATGCAAAGTTATGTCCTATTAGATACATCACTGTATCAGCACCATCTGCTTCTGCACCAATATTACCGTACACACATGCAGAACCTATACTTCTAACTTCTGCACCATAACGCATACTGCTATCAGGATTTGCATTTCCTATAGCGCCTCTTGTAGCATACAAACCTCTATTAGCAAAATATGTAAAACAATTCAACCATTCAACTCTTACACCATTTGTCATTGTAATTGCATCAACGCCAGGTGTAATAAAAGTACACGAGTGAAACAACATACTTGCTTCTATACTATCAAAGTCTAATATACTTCCGTCTACTAAAGCACCTTTACCTGCGTCTCCTTGCAAATATCCTCTTGGGTCGCTTGCAGAAGTTACACTACCCTGTGTAATAACTGTTACGTTTCTAATGTAAGGTGATCTTTCGTTTACTAAACCATTAGGAACAAAACTAAATGCGTGTCCAGGTGAAAAGAAATCTTTTATTGTAAGATTTTCAATAGTAACATTTCCTTGTATTTGGAAAATGTCATTTGTGTTTGTATCCGAAGTAGGTGTAATTATTGTGTTTCTTATATCATGCCCTATGATTGTAATTCTTTCAGGAACTATTAAAGGACATACTTCTTGATATGTGCCAGGAAAAATATGTATTGCTACTGGGCCTGCTGTACTTGCATCTGCAACTTCTAATGCATGTTGTAATGTTCTAAATGCACCGTGTTGATGATCTCCAACATTTGTATCGTCTCCAAGCGTACTTACATAAAACATGTTACCTTGTCGGCGATTCATTGTTGATGTACCGATAATAAAGTTGTTTACATTTGTGTTCTCAGTATTGAATGACTGGGTATGTATATCGCCCCAATTTTTATCTGCACTACCTAAGTCATATGTATCAGTTGCGTCTGGGATTAAATCACTTGTTAGCTCACCTTGGAATACTAAGTCATCAGTGTCGTCATTACCTATTGTTAGACTACCGCCAAAGTTTATATCTCCTGTAGCGTGTATACCGCCTGTGCTGTTTAAATTACTTCTAATATTAACTGTACCATTGCCGTTTGGTCTAAGTTCAATATTCTGATCCGTAGTTCTTGAAGATATGGTATTAAAATCTATCTTAATGCCTGAGGTAGCTAATGATGTTGCAAATATATTAGTACCTGCATTTAAATTTAGATTGCCATTGTTAGATGTTATAGCAGAATTATCTACAGTAATATCAGCGATGTTTGCTACTGTACCTATTGAATTTACTGTTGCAAGTGTTGTAGGAATATTCAGAACATCTGTAGATGATTCTGAATTAATATTAATTTTATTGTTTGTTACATCAAGGTGTAACAAAGGAGTACTACTTGCTATTTCAGTAGAAGTATTGGCAAACTTTAGATCAATGCCATTACGTAATAAATTTGCTTGTAATAAACCGCCCGATATGCGACCAACTTGTGCCATAAAAGTATTCTCCTACAGTGTATTTATAGGATTTACTTGTCGAAGTTGTGTATGACTGTTACGAACTTGCCTACAGGAACTGCTGTACCAAATACTATGTACCATCCTGCCGCATAAGCCGGATTAGGTCCAGTTGAAGGAACATTTGTTCCATCGCTTTGTTCTAATGTGTAGTTTGTTGTAGGTATTTGTAAAACGTTTTCAACTAAAACTAAAACGTTTTGTGCTGCCGCTGGTATAGGATTATCTGTATCACCACTTGCTAATAGTCCAAACACAGTTTCTGTGCCGTCACCCGGGCCAAATGTTTGTAATACAATACCTGGATTTTGATTAGGCTCTTTGAAGCGTAATTTTCTCCAAGCACCGTTTTGATATGCTTCTATTTCATTACTTGTAGTATTATATCGTATTTGCCCATTGTTTGACGCAGTTGATATTCCTGCTTCGCCTGGGCGAGTTGCATCTGCACCTTTAGGTAAAAGCAAAGCACGTTCACTATCCGCAATAACTTGCGTATCAGTATCGTATTTTACACCTTGTCCGGTAATACTTCTTAGGTTAGTGCTTTGTGCTTTAATTAGACGCATTTTATACTTCCAAATAACTTATAGTGCATGATAAATTTGTGTTAGAGCTACCAATATCAGGATCAGCAGTAAAAGAAACTTTATCTCCTGTTTCTAAAACAACTCTCTCACTATCAAATGTAAATGTTTCACCTGCTGGTAAACTTAAATTACTTATAACTCTTGTCACAGCGTTATTCAATGGTGCTCCATTTGGAATTAAGTGCATATCAAATGCCGCTGTATCACTTGCATGGTTATTACAAACTAATATATTTGTAATTGCATATGATTTATCTGCTGGAACAGTAATTAGGTCTAATTGTGTTGTAGTTAATTGTGCGTTAGTTATTGCCATGTTTGTTCCTTAAAAAAGCATTCCAAATAGTAATGCTCTATTCTTACTTACCAATTCATCTCTGTTTGCTTCGTCGTTTACGAAGTAAATACCAGACTTACCAGTAGACTGTGTACTAATATAAATCTTAGATCCGTCTATTGGCTGTGTTGGTTCTATTGCTACATCGTCGTCGCCGGGTGTACTGTTAATATGTAAAGTATCATCAATTCTAACAGCGCCTGTACCAGGTGCTCTTAAAACTAAGTCATCGTTACTTGAGATTGTTTCAATTATTGTATCAGTAAATCTTAAATTACCATACTCTAATCTATCATCGTACATCTCTGCATGAATTACGCCGTCAATTGTAAAAGTTATTTTACTATGATCAACACCGCTACCATCTGGTGATGGTTCACTATCAAAGATTCTAATGCTTGACGGGCTTGATACGCCGTCACCAATCTGTTTTAAAAATACAGTAGCAAAACTTGTGCTAATAGCATCATCAACATATTTTTTATTTGTGATGTCATCGTCGTCTGTTACTTGATTTTCATAATCAGTTGTACCAGTAACTGTAATAACACCTGTTCCTGAATTAATTAAATGTAAATCGGAACCAGCGGTGTTGATAGCATTTGTTCTTATCGCTGCCGCTGATCCGTCATTAAATTTAAAAGCAAATACGCCAGGTAATCCTGTTCGTGAATTAGTGATGTCCTCATCTAATACAATATAAGCATCTTGTAAAGTACCACGGTCAATTCTAATGCCTGCTTCATCTAATGTGATGCCTGCACCAGTTTCACCTTGGTTAAGAATAATAATATTATCCTTAACAGTAAGTTCTTCACTTTGTACTGTAGTTGTATTACCTTGAACAATTAAGTCACCAGATATACGAACCTCACCAGTTTCTGCTCCGGTGTAAAGATAGATAGTTCCACCGTCAGTAACTGAAAGTTTGTAACTATTATCGGATACTTTAACGTATTTCAAGATTCAATCCTTATGCTTTATGCGTCTTCTGTGAAGTCGTCGTCATCAGTACCTACTAATGTGTTGTCGTCACCAGCTTCTTCAACTTGTGCCGCACCATCTGAAGTACTTGTGCTAAAGTTCCACGCTACACTAAGTCCGTCATAAGCGTTTGCACCTGTTCCACTTGGAGCAGATAAAGTTGCTTTACGTCCAGCAATTTTACTTACTGTGTAAGTTTCACTGTCGTCCATTTTGAATGAAATAGCCATTTCGCCTGCCGCTAATGCCGCTGGTAATTTACCAGTTGTTAGTGTACAAGTAAATTCGCCTGCTGTTCCAATTTCTTCACATACAAATTTCTTTGAGCCTTTTTGCTTTACGATATAACCTTCTTTAACTGCTGTGCCGTTATGAAAGTTTACTTTGATTTCGTTGCCGGCTGCTGTCGGCGTTCCCATCAACCTTTTATTAAGTGGTCTTCCCATTGTTTTCTCCTATAATAGTAGTCCTATGCCCGTTCTATGAGCTACGCTGTGGGTACAGCATAAGTCCGCCTTGCGGCACACTATCTGACATATGTATTTATCAAACGTAAGATTTTGTTATAAATACAAGTGGAGGGCAATCCATTATGGACTTTTTAAGTTTAGTAGCAGATTTAGGGTTTCCGATAGCAGGAGCATTGGCAGCCGGTTTATTTGTTTTTACTACATTAAAATTTATATTAGCAGGTGTTACAGGTTCTGTCAAGGGATTAAAAAATATTACAAGTGGTCTTGACAATCGTGTGCAAACTATGAATAATGATCTTGTGAAGATCGATGCGCTTATGAGCCATGCACTAAAGGTAAAACCTAATGTAGATAGGATTGCGGCAAATGAAGGCAAAGAAGATGCAAGGAGAGATTAAGTGATTTGGTTAGACTATACTGTAGAACAAGCTGGAGATAATTTTACTGTCAAAGGTGATTGGCCCGGAGAAGTAATGGGTGTTCAAAAAGACGGTACGCCAAAATCTCATTGGTTATATAAACCAGGCGATGTCTTTATTGTTAACGAAAACGGATGGCTTGTTAAGTCAGACGAGGTGAACACGTTATTAATGAAATACGAAAAGGAAAAATATGGATCTAAGTCAAGTAGTAAGTGATTATGGTTTTCCAATAGTCGCGGCTACTGGGTTAGGTTACTTTGTATATTATATTTGGAAATGGGTTACGACCGAAATTCAACCTGTCGTTGGTGATGCTATGGCTACACTAATAAAACTGGTTGACAGAGTTCGCATGTTAGACAACGACATGATACGCTTGAATACAAAACTTACTATGGCTTTAGAAAACGAAGCAAAACTTGATAAAGAGCGTAGAGCTGAACTTGAAGAAATTGTCAACAAATACAGTGATGTAACAAATCAAAAATTTGACAGCACTGGTAAAAAATAATTATTTAGAAGTTGCTATAAACACACCATTCCAATCTTTTGGTAGGTCTTGTGTTTTCATGTATTCACAGCGTTCAATCCACATATCATAATAGCCTTGCATTTTTGCATTAAAGTGCCTTTTTAGTCTTTCGCATATGTAAATAGCTTCATCAAACTTTTGTTCTTTGTATGCATCGTGCATACGCTCGTGCATTTCTTGACTTTTCTTTTGAGCGTGTGTTCCTTCTAAATCTAACACAGTATAAATGCTTAATCCTACACTTTTACCTTTTACTTGTAAGTCATCTACTTTTAGATAAAAGAAATCATCTTTAGTTTCTTTGTATGTGCTTTCGCCTACTAAGAGGAGACATCCGTATTCTTTACACTTGCTTTCAATTCTTGCGGCTGTTGATACTGCGTCTCCCAACACATCGTACGAATGTCTTGCTGTGCTACCCATTTCTCCAAGATAGCCAAGGCCGGTATTGATGCCGGCACCCATTCCAACGGGCGGCCTTCCTTCTGCTGTAATTTTATCATTAAATTTCTCCACTGCACTTAACATATTCAATCCACATTGTATTGCTGTTTTAGGATGTTCTGGATCGTCTATTGGCGCATTGTGTATGTGCATACTTGCATCGCCGATATACTTAATAACCATACCGTCTGAATCTAATATAGGTTGCGTAATAGCATCCATATAGCCATTCATAATTTTAGTTAAGCCTTTAACATCATCACCGAACGATTCGCCTAATGGTGTAAAGCCACGCAAATCACTAAACAGTATACTAACTTCTTTTTTCATTCCTTCTTTAATTAATGAAGGATTTTCTTGTAGTAAACGTACTACTGTTGGACTTGCATATCCTGCAAACTGTTTCTTAATTGCTTGTTTCTGTGTGTATTCACTTACAAATCTATTAAACACTGCATGTAATCCGACGATTAGAACTGTAATCACCGGCATAGTAACATCAAGCAAATAAAGGTACTCTTGCCAAGCGTATAACGCTCCGTAAGCAAGACTTCCGCTAAAGAGTAGTATAGACCCACCAACTATGTAATATGGTGTAAAACGAGCTAATAATACTAATAAAAGGCCTAAAATAGCTGTAGTAAGTAGTTCAGCCAAAAACGCCCAGTATGGACGTTGTATCTGATCTCCATCTATTACAGTCTGGAGCATAACTGCTGAAGGAATGTAATTATATTTTGGACCAGTTGGTGATGCTATCATTCCGCCAATTCCTTCAGCAGTTACTCCTACAATAACAGTTTTACCTGCTACTGTACTTAAATCATTGTCAGCAACACTTATAGTTTCAAAATCTTTATTCCAACGTAACCAAATTTGTCCATTTGGATCTGTGGTTATTATTGGAAACCCCGGAACTCTTACTTTTTCAATCCCACCTTGATTAGCTTTCACTTGATAGCTTGGATTTCCTGTTGCTACTCTGATTACTTCCACTGCTAAAGCAGGATACGTATCATCACCGATACGCATAAGAAGAGGTACTCTACGTACAACGCCATCGATCTCTGGGAAAGTGTTCAACACTCCTACACCGTCTGCATTCTCTCCTAACAATGGAATAGGTCCCAGCATCCCCGGCCATTCAAACATGTATGGCAGTGGGTCTCCTATCTTCGCAATTCCTCGCGGGACCGAGTTGCGATTGGCTTGTGTAGATCCTGTTTGAGCAATCACTACGCCGTTTCCT
>MDTC01032568.1_pt1 | contig 58560 bp, 43 predicted proteins | sample 811181 | NCBI WGS metagenome assembly MDTC01 (sample SAMN05326644, study PRJNA326480) | marine metagenome | isolation source: seawater | place: Pacific Ocean: North | collected 2011 | reverse complement strand
CTGAGTGTAACAGGCGAGTAGAAGTCCCTGATTGTCAAAACGCAAACCGAGACGTTGGAAAGGTGGAACGGGACGACCCAAAATCTCAGCGGCTTCCTTGTAAAGTTCGTCCAACTTCTTCGCCGGATGGCCTTGCTCGTTCTTGCCTAGTTCATTCCCCTTCTCGGTCCAGCTAGTGCCTTCTGGCTTAGCAGGTGGCTGACCCGGAGCGACAAGTGTTGGGCGACCAGAGAACGATTTGTAGCGTCGCTCCACCACTTTGTTGTTTTCAACCACCACTTCGGTCGTGTGGCCAAAGCCCACCCAGCTACTCCATCGCTTGCTGTAGGTGTAATTCCCGCCGCATTCCTTTTTGAGAGTTTCCCAAGTGATCAGGCTTTTTTCCAACTGGGCGACCTTGGCCTTGTCAACGGAACCACCTACGCCCGGTCGAAGCTCAGGGGGAGCAACCAGTTCCAGCGGGGTCGGCTGAATTTCAATCGGTTTGGGCCGCGGTTGGTTCTGAACAGGCCTTGGCGCAGGTTGTATTCCCACACGGCCGTTAATCTCACTGTACTTGACTGTTTTGACTGCCTTTAGCTTGGAAATTGCCTGCTCTACATTGACTGAGCTTGGCAGGATGAGGTGCAGGATGGTGTTTTCGAACATCGACTTCTTAATTTCAAGGCCGGGGATGGCATCAGCCAATGCTTTCTTGCAAGTATCCTTGTCCAAACCCTTTTTCATACCCACAAGCAACTCGCCTTCCAAGTAGGAACCAGTGGGATGTTTGACAGCGAAAGCACGGCTTACCGGATGATGTTTGCCAGAGGCTTTCCCGCCGGCAGCGTCCTTGTCTAGGTTTTCCTGTATCCATCCGCCCAGCGTGCTGCTGCCACGACCGTAGCCGTCGAGTAAAGGGCGGAGGTCTCGGGTTTGTCGCAAAGGGGGAGCACCCCGATGGGGGGGGTAGGGCTTGCCACTTGGCCCTTTCAGAAGTTTCTGTGGTTCCTTGCCCGTGTTGGCATCGAACGCCACCAGCCAATTTTGGCATTTGTTTTCCTTGGCCCTGTATTTTCCACAACGCTTGTGGGCTGGGCTAATGGTGAAGCCCATGCATTGCGGGCATTCTCCAATGGCCTGAATGTAGCCGATTGGCCTATATTTCGGACAAAATTTCGCCAAGATGGAACTGGCTATAATCAGCGAAAAGATGAGTATGGCAATCCAACGGAACTTGTTCATCGTGGGACAGGCTTTAGATAACTTAGCGCAGAAATCCAGAGGATTGCTAATTAATTGATGATAATGCCTTATTGAAACGCTGGTCAAGACCAAGGGTTCGTAAGCCATTCTCTCACTGAATCAACTGATTCAAGGTGTACCAGGCAGTATTGTTAGCCATACCCGATCCGTCCTTCGCTTTGTAAACACCGGCTTTTAGTATGATCTTGTAGACGCGTTCTTCTTCAAGTGGTGCCTCAAGATATACACTTCGCCCATCCTTGGCCACCGTGACTTTGGTGGGGGCTTCTTTCTTCAGGTTCGTTTTTCCGGAACCATAGCGAGGGTGGTAAGCGTAGCCCCATCGTTCCAACATGTAATTTTGTGCCTCTTTGGCCATGGAGGGGTCGACTGGTTTGGTGAAGGTAATCGTAAAGCCGGTCTTGGTGAGTTTTACATCATGCATGGAAAAGGGAGTGGTTTTCCCATCCCAGGAAACCCGTTGGAGGCCATATTCCTTACCCCCTGCAGATCCCCATCCCCGTCCGGTTTGACCTACCCAAAGGCTACCGTCCTCAGCAAAGACATGTCGGATGCAACCAGTTTGCAAACGATTTACGAAATCAAATATGACACCTTGATAATCGCCGCCCACTTTTTGAAGAGAGACTCGCATTATATTGGATCGTCCTTGGTCTCCGATGAACATTTGGTTCTCGAAAGGTCCGAATTTGCCACCCGTGTAATTGAAGATTGGTTCACCGGGAGAGGTAGCCAGTTCGCCGTGTGGAATCCAGACGGCCGGACGTTTCCATAATTTTTCGTAGTCCTTGAGGGGAATGGCATTGAGATCCTTTCCTTTGTAGTCGGGGTGATCCCATAGCGAGGAAGGGTGCCCATGGAATCGGCCTTTCACTATGTGGTGCAGAGAACTGGTAGCTTCCCAATCACCTTGGTTATCGGTGAAAAACAATTCGTCATCCTTGTTGATCCCTATGCCTGCAGGCGAACGCAAGCCCGCGGCAAATGGTTCGAACTCGCCTTTCGAGGTGACCTTGAAACACCACCCGCGATACTTGGCTGCCCGCCCCATCTTGCCTTCCGTATCCTTGAAACCTGTGGTCCAAACTCGGGCGATATCCCACTTTTTGCTTCTGGCCCACCCTGGCCAACTCAGCGAAGTGTTCAGGGTGCCGTAGAAATTCCCCTTGCTGTCACGCACCAAGCCAAAGGCGTATTCATGATAGTTATCGGTTACTCCCCAGCCAGCGTTGAAGCTTTCGTAAAGGTCGGCTCGTCCATCGCCGTTGGTATCGATCAACTTGGTGATTTCACCTCGTTGGATAGCGAAGGTTTCACTCGTTTTGGGATCGATCCACAGGCCAAGTGATTCATGCAAACCGTCTGCAAACAAACTCCATTGCTTTTCCTTAATGATATATTTCCAGACCTCGCCTTCCCGGGTGCAAAGCATCAGGGAACCGTCCGGTGCAAACTCCATGCCTCCGACCCCTAGGGACGCGCCTTCTGGCGTCTCGATTTCCTCGGCAGTGTACCCAGCGGGTATCCTGCTCGGTTTTTCCTGAGCGGGAAGGGGAGCGATGAGGGTGGATGCAAGAACCACCGGGAAAAGAGATCTAAGGTATTTCATGGCTGATTAAAAAAATGTGAATTATTGGTGCTCGAGGCTGACGAAAAATTCCTCTGCCTCCTTTTGGGGAACTTTCAAAATGCTTGTCTTGGCCGACCATTTGCCTGCGGTGGAGGAAACAGTGAAACCATCACCCTTGATCAGGAAGTAGACGTCACCGGAAGGATTTTTAACGCGAAAGCCATATGTAAGAGCCTTGGTACCAGGCCGTCCGCTGACGGTTTGGCTAACTTTTGCTCCATCCACTTCATAGAGAAAGGCAGGGTTGCCCAACCTCGAATACCCCCCGAACCGCACCTTCGGATCCTTGTCAGGGTTCCCAATGCGCAAGGGAAACTCCGTGGCCCCCACTTCAAATTTATCACCCAGTATACGACAGGTTCCACCGCCACGTCCCTTACGGTCGGGCGCCACGTTGAGAAATCCGCCCGTCCAACCGAAACGCACCATTAGCTTTTCGGCATCGAAGAGGTAATTCACGCCTCCGGGTAAACCCACTGCTATGGAGCGCCCCGAATCTACATCTTTAACGTGTACCCGCACAACACGCGGCGCGTCTCCCACCTCAAGCACGCCGTTTCTCGGAGTGGTGTTCTCGGCCACTATTTTGTTCACTTGGGCAATCGCCTTTTCTGGATTCTCACTAACTTTCATTACGCCTCGCATGGTAAGCGAATGACCGGGGAAAGTACAGACGTAGGGATAGTCACCGATCTCCTTGGGAGCAGTGAAAGTGATTCTTCTCTTTTTGCCGGGTTGGACCAAGCCAATGCTAGCGAGGATGGCGTTATCCTTGGGGATGAAGCCCTGCTTCATGCCCTCGGCTCCCAATTTCAGGGCGGATTCGGCTATGCGGGCTAGATCTACCTTGCCTCCTTTGGCAAGCAACCAATTGTGAATCATCTCGTCGGTGTTGTTCAAGGTTACGCTGACACGGGAGTTTGGCTTAACTGCGAAAACTTCTGTCGAATAACGCAGTTGACCATGCAATGTACCAATATCGACGTCATGATCGATGTTCTTATCCTCGGCTTGTGCCGAAAAGGCTCCCAAAAAATAAATGGAGGTAGTCAAAAATAATTTTTTCATAGATTAGATAGGATGATTAACGCATGCAATGGAGCAAGCAAGACTCGAAGCACATAGGAACTTGGATTGTATTCTTACAACTACTTGAACAAGACCGCGTACTCGGAAAGAATTCGAGTAGCTGTTTTGTCGCCGGATGCAGATGCTTGGCGAAGCCAGCTTTCCGCTTTCGGGATGTCCTTTTCACAACCCCGACCAGTTAAAAGCATTAAACCAAGGAAGCGAGAGGCCTCGACATTTCCTTTACTGGCCAAAGAACGAAATAGGGAGAATGCTCGTTCGTAATCCTGTGACACGCCAACTCCTGCGTAATATTTACGGGCTTCCTCCAATTGAACAGCATCAGCCATAATCGTGACTTTTGCAGTGGAAGAAACAACTGAGTCGAGAGGCGGTTCACCCATCCCGCGTTTGTAAAGTTGCTCCTTGGCTCCTAAGTGACCTTGGGATGCGGCAAGTTTTAAAAGCCTTATTCCTTCACTTTCTTCCTTTGGAAAATTTTCTTCGCCATCTAGCAACAGGGCTCCCAAGGTGTATTGAGCCTCTGAGAAATTCTGTTTCACCGCGAGGCGAAACCATCGAGAAGCTTGTCTGGCGTTTTTAGGTACTCCATCGCCATTGTAGTAAGCCATACCTAGGTTGAATCGAGCTGAAAGAGAACGGCTTCTCGCTGCTTTAGAGAGTAAATCAATTCCCTTCCGAACGTCGTGTCCGGGAATCTCTAAGCCTTTGAGGCATAAAGATCCCAAAGTAGCCTGAGCCAACGGAAACCCCAACTCAGCCGATTTACGAAAATGCTCTACGGCACGAGGAATACTGGTGGGAATAACTTGAAAATCAATTTCACCCATGCAGAAGAGAGATACGGCATCCCCACTTGAAGCCAATCGCTCAAGGCGAAGTGCCGCATCTTGATAATACTGAGTCGCCAGTTCAAAATCACCATCGTGCATTGCCAGATTGGCTAAATTATATAAGCCGAATGGGTGATTTTTTTTTGCAGAGACGCTGGACCACTGCTTGGCCAAGGATAAGTTAACCGCGGAGCCTGCTTCACCAGCCCGCAAATACATACCCAAAAGACCTTGGAAATAAGGGGACCCTGATTTAGCCTTTTCGATAATGTCGGAATAGGTAAGAGCGGGGCTCCACTTTTCTTCAAAATCCGCTGCGACATTGAAAGTAAAAGCGAATAGTAAGGCAGCTATCCAAATCAATTTTCCCGAGGTAATGTTTACTAAAACTTTCATTTGTTCTTAATATATTACATGATAGAACGACACTGATCCAAGCTTGAAAACTTTTGTAATAGAAGACATCAATACACTTATCGTCACATGGTTCACTTACCCTACTTTAGAAATTTTCTTTCCAGCATTTTTTGCAGCTTTGTTGCAATGGGGAATTTTGAGAGGCAAGAAAATTACAAGCACGAGACAATTACCGTCGCCGCTCAACGCTTGGGGCAGATCGTGGAAAGAGAGCAACTCTTTCTGAAAAACTCATCCTCACGAGATAAGCCAATCACCGAAGAAGAACTCACAAGAAGAGCCCAGGGGATAATATCCTCATACGAATCTTATCTCGAAGACAATCCTCGAGATGTTAACGGGCTCATACTTTATGGGAAGTTTCTTCGCCGAATGGGACAACCACGACACGCAACAGGCCTCTTTCTTGAAGCAGACAAAATTGATCCTCGCTTAGCGGTAGTTAAACAAAACATTGCGAATTATCTAGTTGAAGAAGGACGATTGGCCGATGCTTTGCCTTTCCTCCTGAAAGCAGTTGAGCTGGAACCAAAAGAACCAGTCTACCACCATCAATTCGGTACTTTTTTATTTTTGTTTAAGAAAGATTTATCGAGCTTGGGGATTGTATCCATCCAGACCAATGAGCGTAGTATGCATGAAGCCTTTCGATCCGCAAGCGAACTGGCGCCCGACAACTTCGAATACAAGTTGCGGTACGCACAAAGCTTCTTCGATATTTCCGACCCGGACTTCGACAAAGCCTTAGGCGTTTGGCAAGACCTCCGAAATGAAGCTGGAGATCATCCGCTCTCAGAACGAGAATATCTTGCATTGGGAGAAGCCCGCGCAATGACCCAGCTTGGAATGGGAAAAGAAGCGGTTACCATTCTGAAAACCATTACCTCTCCCTCATTGCGAGCTACAAGAGAAAGCTTGATCAAGGAGCTTAAGCAATCAGACGCGACAGGTAAGCCGTCACCTGAAAAAACAGCCGAACCGGAAAAGAGAGATAATCGCAATACTCAGCTCAGCCCACTACCACTACCTTGCAAATTCATCGACGACAACTTGAGGCGCCTGAGGCATGTTTCTTCAAGACTTGAGGAGGAAAAACTTCTTCGAGACCTGAAAGCCGACGCGATTAGAGTCGAATACGACCATCACGGCCAAATTCGACTACGATCAACTAGCTTTAGCGGGCTACAACCAGTTCCCTCATCAATCTTGAATTCGGATAGTCGGCACCGATGAACACATTAGCTGTCCTAGAAGGTCTGCAACCACATTTGCTTGCCGCATTTACTGATGGTTGGCCCGACAAGTTGATTTTGTTCTTCGGACTGGTCGCTAGCCTTAGCGTCCATGAATGGGCGCATGCAATCACTGCTGACAAACTGGAAGACCCCCTACCTCGCGCCGAAGGTCGGGTAACGCTTAACCCACTGGTCCATATCGACCCCATAGGCACTGTTCTCATACCTCTAACAGTTCTCTTTTTCAGTCCTGGCTTCTCCGTATTCGGCTGGGGCAAACCAGTTAGGGTTTCATTGCCAAACGAGAAAACTCGTGTTCGAGACGACTTGTTAATTACCGCTGCAGGGCCATTTTCCAACCTATGTATCGCCTTGCTAACTGCATGCATTGGAGGACTATTTCTAGATCTCGACAATGGAAATGTACACATCGGTAAACTTGTGGAGACGATTATTACGCTAAACTGTTTGCTCTTTGTCTTTAACCTCATACCCGTCCCTCCATTGGATGGTTCTCATTTTCTCAAACATGCTGTGCGAATGAAGGACGAAACATATGCAAAGCTTAGCTCCTATGGTTTTTTAATTCTCCTCGTGCTGATAAATCTACCGGCATTCCGACAAACATTTGGCAAGGCGATTTTCTTTTGCTCAGGTTTTTTTATAGATTTGCAAGCATCTATTGGGGAATTAGTTGCCTAGTTTGACGTTGGCGATTGAGTCTTCCAAGAAAATCACTTTTAAAGAGAACTATGCGACCAATCGGTGAATTTAATAACGAAGAAAGGGCTTCCACCTTTTCAGGATATCTCAACTACAAAGGAATCTCTTGTGAAGTTGAGGAAGATGACGAAGGAAAGTCATGGACCATATGGGCTCATAACGAAGAAACTCTCGCCAAGGCGATTGCCGAGATACATGAATTTCGCCAAAAGCCGGACGCCTCCAAATATGCAGAACTTGCTCGAGAGGCTCAAAAACAAGAAAAGAAAGAACGCAAAATTGAGGAAAACAAAACCAGTCGTTGGCGGGAAGAAAGCTTGAGAGACCGATGGCAGGACAGAAACAGAAAACCCGGGGTCATGACCATGGCACTCATCATCATATGCGTTGCCACATGTTTTGTTTCCAAGATGGGAGAAAATACAGATGCAGTTAGTTTTTTATATATATCTGAATTAGTTCATATCACGGCAAGTGAAGTTCCTGTATATCTTTCGGCTGACCAAAACCCTCTTCCCGAGGTAATGGAGGGTCAAGTTTGGCGATTAATCACACCCGTCTTCCTTCATTTTGGCTTCCTTCACATCATATTCAACATGTTTTGGCTTCACGATTTAGGTAGCCTTATCGAAAATCGACGGGGCACGGGGTACTTTGTCGCTTTTATTCTATTGGCAGCAATTATATCAAACATTGCTCAGTATTGTGTATCTGGACCGAGCTTTGGAGGGATGTCAGGTGTAGTATATGGTCTATTCGGTTATGTTTGGATGAAGGGGAAATTCGACCCTGGAGATGGAATTGAAATGAATCCGTCCACGGTAATTATTATGCTTGGTTGGTTCGTTCTCTGTTTTACTGGGATATTCGGACATGTAGCCAACTGGGCTCACGCTGGAGGTTTAGCCGTAGGTACACTCTGGGGATATGCTTCTGCTATGCAATGGACGGGCAATCGAGGCTAGAGGAAAGTTATTCCTCCTCCTTGGCCTTTTAGGGAATTTAGCTTCCCGGCTTCATTGGCGGAATAGCTTCTAGTTCAGGTGGAATTGAGCCCGGTTCATATGTAGGAAAACTCATCTCGACCAGAGGGACGAAAGGAACGCTAAAGTCAGCCTTGCCTTCGCTTCGATCAACCAGTACAGCAACCGCACTCACCTCACAACCGATACCCTGAACGATATCAAGAGCTTCACGAACCCGTCCGCCACGAGTTACAACGTCTTCGATTATTAATACGCGCTCACTGCTCTCTAGTTTAAAATTTCGGCGGAGGGACAGTTCGTCGTCCACTTTTTCGAGAAACAGGTAACGTTTTTCCATTCGCCGGGCAATCTCCTGACCAAGAACAAGAGCACCCATGGCAGGAGCCACAACAACATCGACTTCGACGTCGCCCATTTTTTCGATGAGCATTTCGCTGAGCCTGCCTACCTTGTCGAGATACTGGCATACCTGAGCGCATTGAAAAAAATGACCGCTACGCAGACCTGAGCGCAGAGTGAAATGGCCAGTCAATAGGGCTCCGGTTTCCTTGAAAATAGATAGCGCTTCCTCTTGCGAATTCTGCATGTATGAGAAGGTTTCAAGCCCTTCCAAAAAAGCAAACTTATTCGCTGCCGACCGCCACCTCGAGGCGAAAGAAGTTCAATGTTGAATAAATACCAAACTCGGCAAGAAAGTATTGGTCATAAGAGCACAAGAGCTTACACAGATGATTCGCGTTGAGACGGGTCATGCCGGTATCGCCGATTGCTATTAAAGTTCATGCTGGGGGAATGGCATCCTCGTGAAAGAATTTCCGACGACTTTCCTCCGTTCACAGTATTTCAAAACCAGCACTCTTAAAGGCGTGTTTGCATTCTCGTGCATCTAGCCAAGACAGGGAAGTGATGTCCAGATGCAGTGATCCGAGTTTACCCAAGGTGCCTTTAATGAAGAAAAGGCAAAGAACACGACCATTCGGGTTGATCAATTCGTGCCAGCGCTCCAATGACTCTTCAAGGTTCTTGCACCACTGTAGGAGGTCGGCCGAAGACAGTCAATCCACGCAGGAACCAGTTTCAGGAGACTAAGGGCAACGAGTTTCCACCAGCGACACGCCTAGACGCATTGTTGGCCTAGCGGCAACATTGCAGGAGAAAAGTAGCCATAAGATCGACACCAGTATTTGTGAAATTCTCGTCTGACTTACTTCTTAAATCCGTCGACTTTAGTGATAAATTTTTGAGGCTCTTTCTCGAACTTGGCTTTGCAGTTTCCGCAACAGAAGGCGACTGACTGACCCTTGTAGACAAATACCTGCGATTTATCTATCGGCTTGCCAGAGACGGGACATTTTTTGTTTACGGGATTACCGACCTTAACGTGCTTGGTCTCTTTCTCGACGTCCTTCTCGGTCGATGCGGATTCCGCTTCCCACCCAAGATTGATGACAGGGCCCGCGTTGCGGAGTTTGACAAGTACAGTCCGCAGATTGTCTTGCTTTTCTTGAACCCCAATTTCCAGGTGTTCATTAACAACATCCAATTTTTCCTTTGCTTTAATGTAAGCGTCCGAGGGCTTGAAGTCCTTTAGCTTTCCACGGAAAGCACTAGGGTCCTTATCGAATTTCCCTTTGCAATTGTCGCAGCAGAATCCAATCGTTTGCCCTTCTAGAAAAGACTTTTTCGCATTGTCCACATCCTTGCCGCTTACAGGGCACTTTGCGTTAAATGGTTCACCCGAAGCCCCTGAAGAAGCTGTTTTCTTAAGTGCCTCCTCATTCTTGGCTACTTCCTTCTCTGTGCTTGTTCGGAATTGATCGACTTCAATTTTAAGCCGCTTGCGGTCAGCCTCCAGTTTGGCAAGTTCTTTTGCATCGACAAAGGCACTTCGAAGATCAGCGGCCCCGGCTTTGGTCACCTCAGTTTGCCAAAGAAATATCTTCTTGAGTTTTTTAAGCTTCTTAAGATGAGCAATCCCCTTGTCGGAAACCTTCGTGCCATAAAGGTTTAAATATTCCAGATTTGACAACTTTGCCAAATGAGCCAAACCGTCGTCGGAAACTGAGGTGTTCTCGAGATGAAGCCGAGTAACTTGAACACACTTGGCAACCTCAGCAAGACCTGCATCGGTCACTTTTGTTCGAGCAAGGTTAAGCCAAAAGAGTTGGGCTGATACACCGACAAGCTTCTTGACCTGCTCATCACCAAACTGCTCCCCGACATAAGAGGCATTCACATACAGGGCATTTGTATCTTGAGCCACTGGCATAGTGAGTATGCCCAAGTCTTTCAGGCCGGAAAGAGGCTTGGAGTCAGCAGGAGGCAACTTGGGTAATTTGGGTTGAAGAAGTGCAGTCGCTGATTCTTTTTGACGAGGGGGATTCTTGAGGATGGCCTCTGCTCTGGTTCGAGCTTCCCCCTTGAGTTCAGAAACCTTGGAGTCAAAAGAAGCGCCCCCGATTATCCAAGCCTCGAAGACTTTGAGTTCTTCTTTAGTGATGGAGTTGTGAAGTTCATCCTTTTCGAAGGGAGGCATCACATCGTCGTCATCCGTTGGGAGGGACATGCGATAATAGAGTTCACTGTCTTCAACATTCCCTTTGACAATGATTTTCGCTCCTGAACCTTTTCCGCCTTTAAGAAGATCTTTTACCGTATGGAGCCGCAACTTGCCCTTATCCTTTGATTGCCCATGACAATCGTAACACTTAGCGGCCAAAATTGGACGGATAACATCATCAAAAACTTTGGCCGTGGTTGGATTCGTCTCGGAAAACAAGCGAGATGAGAATGCTACTAAAGCCAAGAAAGAGAGTGTGAATGGTGTGATTGTTTTCATAATTAAAGAAATAGGACATAGGACATAATAAATGAACATTAATCAAGAAACCAACATTTCATAATTAATCGTTGGTTGTAAAGACCTCAATAATGATCTCGAGAGGAAATAATTTTCGCGAAAGCTTGAAGAACGAAAGGGTGTGGGTAAGAGTGATAGGCATGAAAATCGACTGGAGCAAGGAGTTGTGGTTAAGTCTTCTATTTGTCTGTGTGGGTTTCACCATCTGGCCTTTAATGTGCTACTATGGGGGGAGGACACTGGCGATTGAATACTTTCAGGGCATGCATCTGAGAGACTGGGCGGAAAACCGAGTGTACGGTCCACTAGTCGACGGGGGATTGAGATCTTTATCAAGGTTGTTGTTTTTACTTGGCCCTTATTTTGCAATGCTTGGATTGAGAATACTACTATATAAATTTAGCGAAAAGTAAGCCCATATAAGTTCAGCTCTTGGAAATACCCTAAAAACCTTCGGAAATCATGTTATCTTGATGGCGACAGAGGTTCGCATAAGCACCCCCTTTTGCTAATAACTCGGAGTGCGAGCCTTTCTCAATAATTGTTCCATGATCAAGAAAAACAATCTGATCGGCATCGCGCACGGTGGAAAGGCGATGAGCAATAACCAATGTGGTTCTTCCCTTGACTAGATTGGAGAGTCCTTCCTGAATCTCTCTTTCAGTCACAACATCCACGCTGGAGGTAGCTTCGTCAAGAATGACTACGGGCGGATTCTTTAGGAGAACCCGAGCGATCGTCAAACGCTGCTTTTCGCCCATGCTTAGGCGTATCCCACGTTCGCCAATCATTGTATCGAGCCTTTCGGGAAGACAGTTCACAAAATTGAGGGCACAGGACGCCGAGAGGGCTTTTACCAGATCTTCCTCGGACGCATTAGGGCGAGCCAGTAATAAGTTGTCTCGAACGGAAGCATCGAAAAGGAAAGGGTCTTGGGACACGATACCTATATTTCCACGCAAATCTGCAAGTGCAAAGTCTTGCAAATTAACGCCACCTACGCTCACGGAACCTTCGTCAACTTCGTAATATCGTAAAGCAAGGTTCGCAAGAGTGCTCTTTCCGCCTCCAGTAGGGCCCACGAGGGCGGTCACATTACCTGCAGGAACTTCTAAGTTCAGTCTTTCTACCAGAGTTCCCCTTTCGGGATAAGAAAATCGGACATCGTTAAAAAGAATCCCAACAGAACCTTTGGGAAAAGGTTTAGGCTTCTTGGGGTCGCAAATGGCAATAGGATGATCCAATACTTCAAAGACGCGCTCACCGGACGCCTTGCCTGCCGCGATTAAATTATTGATTCCGACAAGCTGTCGGACGGGTTCGTAAAACATATTTGCATAGAGCAAAAACGCAAAAAATTCGCCCTTGGTAAAACTAGGATCAGTCTGAAGAAGATAGGCTCCCATCCCGACCACCGCAATGATGCCAAGGGAAGAAGTAAAGTTCGCGGCAGGGCCCTGTATCGACCAGCGAAACATGGCTCGAAGGTTTCGTTTTTCCAACTCTTTGCTAATCTCAAGGAAGCGGGCTTGCTCGCGTTGCCGCAAGGCGAAACCGTGAATAAGACGATTCCCTTGGATGTCCTCAACCAGCAGGGAATTCAACTCACCGGATGTTTCGCGAACCGCCTTCCAGTTTCGTCGAGAAACCTTTGCATACTTCCACGCCATAACGAACAGCACAGGCAATGGGAGAAAAATAAAGGCGGCCAAAGTGGGCTCATGGACAAACATTACCACGCCCACTCCTGCAATCGTAAGAATTGCAACTGAACCTTGCTCTGTACCATCGAGTATCGCTCTTTCAACGCTTTGCACGTCTTCGACTACTCTGGAAGCAATGTCTCCACTCTTTCGACGATCATAAAAAGCAATGGGAAGCTCTAAAAGTTTGTCGTGTAAATCCCGACGCAGGTCGAGAATGACCTTTTGTTCCAGTGTATTATTGATGCGAATACGAATACAATTAAAGATTTCACGGACGAAATAGAGTCCGGCAATGACTCCCGTTCCTTGAAGCAGTAATTTAGCTTCATGCACACCTTGCTCAAACATTTGATCAAGTACCTTCTGAATCACCCACGGCACCGCTACTGCAAGAGCAGTCATAGCACCTGCCATAAGAAGAGTGGCAACGAAAAGACCCTTGTAACGGAACAAATAAAAAGTAACTCGACTAATTATTTTCATCGCTTTGGCATTGCCCGGACAGTGTGGTTGGAGATATGCATCGGACTTTAAAAGCGATTAATGAAAGGCGTGGCAAACATGGAAGAACATCAAGATGAACAAGGACCGACAGGGGCAATCCTCCGGGACTTGCCCTCTCCATACGAAGCGCATCCATGTGGATTGTTGCATTTACCTCGCTTTCTTGCAAAAATTCGCAAGTTCCTTGTGGGAGAATTACCTAAAAGTTACAGACGAAACTTCACGAAGGGTTTCGATGGTTTTTTATGCCTGCACTTAGGCATAGAACCACAAGAAGTAATAGATATGGTGAGAGATGGTCTCAGCGAAAAAGAAATTTGGATTCGACTAGAAGAAATGCTTCCCAATGATCTGCAAGCCCACAAGTGGAACCGCAAATTGGTGCAGATGGGCATGAGTTCCATGGCAAAAGAAAAGCTGGAAGAGGTTAAGGCCAACATGGGAGCAGCAGACCGTGATGACCTAGTCTCTTTCGCCGATGTGATCGAATACGACGAGGGCAGGATAGGATAGCCGTTAGTAAAATTTAAAGTTTTCTAGCCGTAATGATGGTAACATCGTCACGGTCATTGAACTCGCCCGCAAATTGATCCAACTCGCCAAGCAGCTCATCGTTGAACGAATTGGCAGTTCCCCCTCCTAACTTCTCAAGTTTCGCAATGAGGCGGGAAAGAGAGTATTCCTCATTATGCTGGTTGGTAGTTTCAGTAACACCATCTGTAAAAAGCACAAGCGCATCGCCTTTCTCAAAAGAGCAGATTTGGTCACTGACGATTTCCTCGAAAAGCTCGTTGGGAACCATTCCTATAGCCATTCCTTCTCCTCGCAAAGTTTCGACATTCGCCTCACTCCCCGCAGAAGAGCGAAGCAATAAACCTGGTTCATGCCCTGCCCGAGAATAGGTAAGAGTCTTCTTATCGGTATCGACTATGCCAAGAAAAAGAGTGATGAACATATCTTGCCTCATTCGTTCGTTCAAATCCCGATTTAATTTAACCAATACTTCTGAGGGGGAATGGGCCCGCTTGACGAAATGACGCAGGTTCGTTTGGCAAATGGCCATGAGCAAGGAAGCGGGTACTCCTTTGCCCGATACGTCCGCTATGGCAATAGCATATCGCGATCGACCGATTTTGTGAAAATCATAAAAGTCGCCGCCGACTTGAGCAGATGGAATGTAGCGGGCATCCACATCCAAATCCTTGGATGTAGGAAAGTTTTCCGTAAGAAAAAGAGCCTGAACGTTTCGAGCAAGAGACAGATCCATTTCGAGTCGATTTTTATCGATTCGGAGATTCATGACATCCGAATTACGAACCGCAAGCGAAGCTTGTTCGGCAAGCGAATTGACAAGTGAGAAGTCGGTTTCCGAGAAGGGAAGACCACTTGCAGGGTTGGCCACAACAAGTACACCGATCAATTGATCATTGAACTGCATCGGAGAAAAAATAATTGATCGCACAGCAAGGGCGGGATCGGCATGGCGCGGAACCCGGGGATCGTTGATGGCGTCTTGAATGATCACAGGCTTACCGGTGCGGGCTACCTCTCCAACTACGCCCTCTCCTGATTCCAGAACTTCGGAACGGAGTATTTTCTCTAAGAAACGGGCTCTGGTGGAGACGTGTTCGTCATCAAGGCGAATCTGTCGTCGTTGGGGAGGAAAAAGTCCTTCCACGGCTGCACCTCGCAATTTACCATGTTCCACACGTTCGTAAACGCAAGCACTCATGGCTCCAGTGCTTTGGACCGCAGTGTGGGCAATTCTGCGAAACAGTTCAGCACGTTCCACACCCTCGCCAATTGCGGTAACGAGGTTGTGCATGAAGTTGTCGACGCTTTTCTTCTCTTGCTCGATAAGTTGCTTTTCCTCGTCAAGTTCAACATTCTCTCTCTTGGCTTTCGACAAGAGAGGCCAAATTAAAGCGGTGCCAACCAACAAGCCACACGCAAAGAGAAGGGCTTCAGTGAGCATTGCTTGCAGTTCGGGTAGAATCACCGTTCATGCCCTCGTCCATTCGCTGCTCAAGAAAAGAAACTACGTCATGGAATTTTCTCGCATTGCTATCATTCAATTCCATCAATCGTTTGTGGGCTTCACACACCTCACGAGCCGAAATCGCTTCATCATCAGATCCGTTTCCGACAGCTTCAAGCTGATCGAGATCTGCAATTTCCAATTTAGAACGTACGTGAGCGATACGATGTATCCCGAGATTTTCCACCGTTTCGAGATTTCGTTCTCCAAGACTCAGAAGAGTCATTGAACCTTCTTCTCCTTCGTTGCGAACAGCAAGCGCCACACCAACCAGTATACCTAAGAAAGTACTATCCAAACCCGAACAATCCGTGAAATCCAAAACATAATTTCGGTGTCCCTCCTCCATCATCCCACGCAGAAAGCGACGAAAGGGATCACAGTTCAAATAAGAAGCTCGTCCAGTAACTTTGATGAAGGCGTAGCCTGTATGGGTGCAGACCTGATACATTGGCTTTCTTTCTTCGCCCATTTCGCAAAACCGGTCTTCTCGTATTTACGATGCTTCGCTTATTAGCTTGCGAAGCACATACGGCAATATTCTTGGGTGACTGTCTCCCCATCGCAATTTCTCAGTAAAGCTTCAAGCACAACTCGAATACTGAATGGAGGTCGGCTTACGAATCCAACGTCGAGCACCTCTAATGCTGGTAATGAATAGTAACCACCTGTACCTTCATGAAGTGTTCTCAATATTCCAAAGGCATCTTGAATCATATGTTTTTGAAAGTTAAAATTATTGAAAAGATATGGAGCCGAATGCTTCAGCAAAACCGAGACAAACGATCTTTAATGATTTTGAATTCAGGCAGTTGCTTAGGGTCATCGGATGACCACGAATAAACGATCGAACCAATCGTATTCACGATAAACGCAGAACGTTTGGAAACGCCTTTGAAGCCGATGAAGTCTTCGTAAAGCACATCGTAAGCCTTCGAAACCTCCTTGTTGAAGTCACTTAACAGTGCGAAATTAAGTGTTTGTTGATTAGCCATCGCTTCTTGAGCGAAAGGGCTATCGACACTTATTCCGTAAACGGATGCATTAAGTTCACTGAAGGCAGATAAATCATCCCGCACTAAACAAGCTTCCTCCATGCAAACACCAGTGAACGCGAATGGAAAAAACAGCAGAACGGAATTTTTTTCGCCATAATTACTGCTCAATGTCACATCCTGTAGACCATCAGAATTTTTAGATTTGAGAGTGAAATCAGGTGCGGTTGAATCAACACTAATAGCCATGAAAAAAAAATTTGGAAATTAGAAAAGAATTAAAAAGGAAAATAGGTAGCAAGAGAAGCATGGAAGGCAAGCGCAATGAGACTCAAGATTATAGCTTTTCGTTTTTCTTTTGCACAACAGGGTATCGAAGTACATTTAAGGAAGAGTTTCCTAATAAAATGAACGCTATAGAAACATTACTAACAAACGCAGAAGTAATCATTGGCCAAGAGGAACTTGAGAAAAGAATTTCGGAAGGCAAGAGACTAAAGGTCAAGTTTGGCGTAGACCCAACCCGACCAGATCTAACGCTCGGACACATGGTAGTCTTTGAAAAACTTCGGCAATTTCAAGAGATGGGGCATGAGGCAATTTTATTGATCGGAGATTACACTGCTCAAATCGGAGACCCCAGCGGACGATCGGTTCTTCGTCCGGTTCTTACCGCCAATGAAGTAGAAACTAACGCAAAGACTTATTTGGAGCAAGCATTTCGGATCCTTGACGAATCCAATACCACCATTCGCCGAAACAGTGAATGGTTCAATAAAATGAGTTTCGGAGATTGCCTGAATTTAGCGCGAAACATGACTGTAGCTCAAATGCTAGAAAGAGATGATTTTGCTAAAAGGCATACCAACCACACACCTATTTCAATAGTGGAATTTTTGTACCCGCTAGTGCAAGGATATGACTCGGTGGTGCTGCAGGCAGATATTGAACTCGGCGGTAGCGATCAACTTTTCAACATGCTCGTTGGTCGGTCTCTACAAAAAGACGCGGGGAAACCAGAGCAGTCTGTGTTGACCATGCCTCTTTTAGTAGGTCTCGACGGTTCGCGTAAGATGTCGAAAAGCTATGACAACTACATAGCGTTCAACGAGACCTCGAAAGACATGTTTGGAAAAGTCATGTCCATTCCCGATGATGCGATGTGGGATTATTATCGCCTTCTTTTACTGACTCAAGATTGCAAAATAGAGAAACTTCGATCCGAACATCCAATGCAAGTGAAAAAAAACCTCGCAACACAAATCACAGCGAAATTTCACGGCAAAGAAGAAGCAAATGAAGAACTAACTCAGTTCGAAAAAGTATTCTCAAAAAGAGAAACACCAGACGAAATGCCCATTTTCAATTGGACTGAACTCGCACCAGATTATGAAGAGTGTACCTTGGTTGACATAATTTCGGCCACTAATTTGTTCGAATCCAAAGGTGAAATTCGACGACTAATTAAGCAAGGCGCAGTAAAAGTAAACGACAAGACGCACACAAATGGCCAAAAAGTTCTAAAAAAACCTAATTCTGCTTTAATTATGCGAGCAGGAAAAAGAAAATATTTTCAAGTTACTCCATAGCAAAAAAGCAACGGAAGACAGCTAGAGAGTTGTAAATCTGATAATGAAAAACCAATGTTGATTAGTTTCCAATATTCAATTTGTTCTTTCTAGTTGATGATGATTTGATTTCAGATGGCTTATGACCATTAATATCGAGACGGTCATTGAGTAAAACCTCAACGGCTTTTAAAAGTTGTTGGTCAATTTTATTGGGCATTTCCCCAGGCAGAGGCCAAATTTGAATGTCGGGGACAGCACCATTACCTTCCATATCTCTACCGTCATCTAATTTATACCATCCTCTGAAAGGTATGGACATTTTCCCAATATCCAAGAACTTTTCATCCGTGTAAATCGAGATAACACTTCCAGCCGTACGAACCCCAATTAGCTTGCCTCTTTTAGTCGCTTTAATCGCGTGACAGAATATCTCACCATTACTGGCTGTGTTTTGGTTGCAAAGAACAACGATCGGTTTGTCCCAGTAAAAGTTATCAAGATAGCCTAGCGGATAACTTCTCTTTCCACCTCTTGGTATTGTAATTGCATGTAGAGGGCGAGAAAGCATTTTCAACATTCGGTCAGCAGTAAAACCTCCCGTATTGTTTCTGACATCAATAACGATTCCTTCCTTCCGATAACCGATAGAAAATAATTCCTCTTCAAATTGGAATAAATCATCCCAGCTCATTCTGTTTACATGTAAATAACCAACTTTGCCATTACTCTTTTCGTTTACGATACTTTGGTTATCAGAAATCCAGGATTCCTTTAACAGTTCTCTCGATTTTGTAAAAGAAATTGGTTCCAAATGCACAAGCCTTTCGTTACCTAAAGGGTCCTTAACTTTAAGGTCGATCACTTCATTTAACCGTCGATTAAAGGCATGTCGTTTTGCAAGTGGTGAATCTAAATTTAAACCATTAATAGAAAGAATAATTTCATCCTCATAAATCATAGAATCAGGTTTATGTGCGGGTCCGTCGCGTAAGACTGTTTTAACCTTCAGTCCCAAACCCTCGAATGACGTATCGAAAATCACTCCCAAATGAACGGTTTGCCAGCGCCAGCCATGGTCGGGTTTCCATTGTGGCCACATTTTGTCGTTAAGCTCAAAAAACAGATGGGAAGCGTTTAGTTCTCCTAATAGCAGGTTTACCAAACGACCAAAACCATCTCGATCAATATTAGCGGTGATATGGCTTTCGTACTTTTTCAGCAGTTTGTCCCAATCTTTACCATTCATTTTTTTATCATAGAAAAAGTCCCGGAGGTTGCGCCAGATCATCCGATAACCTAAACGAAGATATTGTTCTCTATCCGTATCTTGATATGCCTTGAAAGTGTATTTCGTCAGAACAGAACCTTTAGTCTTTGATGGCAGATTATCGACTAACCAGTGAATTTCGTTACTTTCCCAATAGGGGTCCAAACCGATCGTCTTGGTCAACAGTTTTGGAGAATTCAGTTCGTTGGGGAATTTGATGGTGTAAATTCCACGTACGCCCCCTATGTCACTTGTAAAAGCTAATTTACTTGAATCACGATGCCAAAAAGGGTTGCTTTCCTTTGAACCAGACAAGTCAACTCGACGGATGCGCTCATGTAAATGCTCGAAGTCAATTACTACTCGAGGAAGATCTTCAGGTTTTGACGCTACAGCAATTGGAGGCAAAGGAAAGTCATCGTCCTTTTTGTTTTTTATAAACGTCGAAGGAGTCGTACGGGAGGAAAGAAGTTTTCTCTTAGCTTCCTCCAGCTTAGAGAGGCGTTCGCTTTTTCCCTCATCATCGGGAATAAGATAAGCATAATGTAAATCGAAATCGTCATTTCGGCCACGTTTCCCGACAAAAGAGATCAGGCGCCCATCAGCAGACCACCTAGGTGATCCGTCCCACTTGGGGTGCCGAGATAGATTGAACGGGGGTTCTTCGCCCTTAACGGAAACAATCCAAACATCCCAGTTGTCCTCGCTGTCTTTGGACTGTGCAACCAACCAACGACCGTCAGGAGACCAATCGTAACCGGGAAAAACGGTAGATGGTAGAAGTAATCGAGGAGAATATTTGTCGGTCGAAGTTGTCATCAAATCGCCTGTATCTCGACAAAACGCTAAAGTTTTCCCATCTGGACTTAAAGACAATCGGTTTTTATTCGTTCGGTCTTTGAGTGAAGAAAATTGGCTTAGTGTAAATTTATCATTCTCAAACCAAAATGCATCTTTATTTTTCCTGACGGCCTTCCAAATCTCAGTACGATCCCCAAAGTCACGAAGGAACCAAATTTCATCATTTTCAGGGCCGAACACTACTTCGGTTTCGTGTGATCTTGTTTCTCCACAGACTAGTCTGGGTTCGCGCAACACAGTATCCATGACCCATAAATCTCCACCAGCAGTAAAGGCGACTTCTAAAAAATCATCAGTCCACCCAAGACCTTGTCGGGCATCGTTATTCCATGCAGCATCGTACCATCTACGCCTTGAAGGATCAAGTAATCCGTCCTGCCTTCGCCATAAATTAACTTTTAATGGTTCTTTTCCGCTATTTGGATAGTACTTGTAGAAATCGAAACCTTTTCTAAATATAATCGTTCCGCCATCTCTAGAAATAGACGGCATTATAACTGAGTCGTTTTTGAAAAACGTTAGTTGATTTGTACTTGATTTTGAAAAATCTTTTTCCCACAGATTAAAAGTACCATCTTTATCACAAACAAAATAAAATCCTAGTCCATCAGGTTTCCAAAGTGGAGATCTACAACCGTAATTTTCAATACAAATTTGTTTAAATTCTTTCGTAACATTATCATAAAGCCATATCTGCGAGGATCGAGACCCTCGATATCCCTTTCTATAAAGCATGTTTCCACCCTCACGAATAAAAAGCGTTTTTGTCGAATCCGGCGACAAAGTACCATTTCTGGCATAGGCATCAAAAAGAATTTCTTCATCGGTTGAGCCGTTCACATCAACACGTAGCAAACGAGTGGAATCAAAACCTGAATAATCCCTACGAACTTTAGTTAGAATAGCAGTACCATCAGGATACCATTCTAGCGGAGTATACCCTTCACTGTGCTCAGTAATTTTTATAGGTACGCCACCAGAGCTTGAGATTATATAAATGTTCCAATAGCCATCACGCTTACTGGTAAAAGCAATTTTCTTTCCGTTTGGAGACCAACAGGGCCAATGATCTTCTGCGGGGTGGGAAGTCAGTTGTCTAGCATTACCTCCTTTGACGGGAGCAATCCAGACATCACCGTGCCATACGAAACCAAACTGCTTACCATCCGGTGAAACAGTAGGAACCGCTGCCAATTCAATCCTCTCTCTCGGCATTGCTTTAGCAGATCCGCATAATACTGTAAAAATTGTACTAATGAATAAATAGACTCTCATTATTGTAATTATTAAGGATGGGCTGTAGGTATGGAGCGGTAGGACTTCCTTTTACCTTCAATAAATCTTCGGGTTTTCCTGAAAACAATATTTCACCTCCACCATCCCCACCTTTGGGACCAATTTCAACTAGGTAGTCGGAATTAGCGAGTAAATCCAAGTTGTGTTCAATCACTATTACCGTGTGCCCATCGTCCACAAGTCGATGAAGCAAATCCATTAATTTAGCACAGTCTGAAGAATGCAAACCGATGCTTGGTTCTTCTAAAATGTAAAGGTTCCCTTTATTCAGAGTGTTTGGATAATGATTTTTCCTGCTGAGAATTCCTTTGGACATTTCACTTACAAGTTTGACGCGTTGCGCTTCACCCCCTGAAAGAGTTGGGGAACTCTGCCCTAAGGACAAGTATCCCAATCCTGTTTCTACCATAAGGTCCATCATTGCCTTAAGCTTAATATCAAAAGAGAAAAAATCCGCAGCTTCAACAAATGAAAACTGAAGGATTTCCGCTATATTTTTACCTTTCCAGCGCAAATCCAACATACCTGGCGAATATCGTAGGCCTTTACAGTCTTCACAGATAATATATGCATCTGGCAAAAAATTCATCTCGAGCTTTATCCTTCCAGCGCCTTTGCATTTTTCGCATCGCCCCCCTTTTACATTAAAGGAAAAAGCTTTTGGCTCGAGCCCTCTGACCTGTGCCTCGGGTAGGGAAGACAACAAGAAGCGAATACGATCCCAAGCCCCAATGTAAGTTGCAGGCGACGAGCGAGGAGATTTACCGATTGGATTTTGGTCTACTTCTATCACCTTGGCAAATCTATTGCCATTGAAGAACTTACGGCAAGGTGCTTGAGGAAAAATTCCTTCGTTGACCAATGCTCGACCTGTTTGAACAGCTTCTCGGTTTTTGATAGCCCTAACAACTGCAGGTTTAATCAAACCGCGAGCAAGAGACGATTTACCCGCTCCTGAAACTCCGCAAAAGGCAATGAGTCGATTAACGGGAAGCCACACATCTGCATTTTCTATATTTCGAATGTTCGCCCCTAACACTCCGAACCAGTCTAGTGAAATTTTTCGGGAACGAGAATTCGGTTTATTTCTTGGTATTTCGCGAGAAGGCCGAGCCAATGGATTCGACAAGCCTTCCTTCAGAAATTTTGCCGTAAAAGATTTATTTGAACTCAAAACCTCATCGGGTTTTCCACTTGCAAGCAACCAACCGCCGGATTCTCCTGCCCCAGGACCTAAGTCTATAACATGTTCAGCTCTACGCATTGTCTCTTCATCATGTTCGACGACAAGAAGTGAATTACCTTTACCTTTAAGAATTTCCAAAGAGTCAAGAAGTCGGTGATTATCCTTGGCATGAAGCCCAATTGAAGGTTCATCCAGAACATAGAGAACCCCGGAGAGATTTGAACCGAGTTGAGATGCAAGTCTAATACGCTGAGATTCTCCACCTGATAGAGTAGTTGCACCTCGGTCTAAGGTTAGGTACCCGAGTCCTACTGAATCCATAAAAATAAGGCGTTCGCGAATCTCAGGTATAATCATTTCCGCAATCAACTTACTTCTCTCATCAAGTTTGAGCCTATTCAGAATTGTTAAAAGTTTAGATGGATTAAGACGAAGTAGGTCAGGTAGATTCGTACGCTGGGAATCAGTGAGAGGAATAAAAACGGATCGAGAAAGTTCAGTTATCCGGTCCCCGTTGCAAGAGACACAAACAACACGATCGGAAAGTTTTGCCAATGTAGGAGATGGAGAAAGTTCACTGGCTAATGAATCGTCGATTCGTCCATAACCACGGCAGGTCGGGCACCATCCGCGTGGCGAATTCCAAGAAAAAAGCTTAGGTTCGAGTTGAGGAAATGATTCACCAGTCTTCAGGTCTACACGATCAGTGGAAAGCCAAACCACCTGACTTGAATTGCTGCAAAAAAAATATGCACTACCCTTACCTAAAAAAAGAGATTCCTCTAAAGAACTTCTAAGGAAATTAATGTCGCTTTCGGTAATTTGGCACACGACCAAATCAACATCATGCTCAGCATAACGGCTAAGACCTTTGAAGCCTTCCGTCGAAACCAGTGCCCCGTTACAGCGCAGTAACTCATACCCTTTTGATGCGGCCCATGTAGCCAAAGGTCTATGATGGCCCTTGCGCCCACGAACAAGAGGTGAACAAAGATAAATATTGTTTTTATATTTATTCTTTTTTAAATATTTTTTCGTGACTGAACTTAACCGTTTCAAGAGAACTTCAAGAGAGGAACTTTCGACAGGCGCACCCGTTGATGGACTATGCTGAATGCCGATTCTGGCGAAAAGCAATCTGAGATAATGAGCAACTTCCGTAATTGTTCCCACTGTTGATTTCCGGGTTCCTCTAGTCACGCGTTGTTCGATTGCTACCGTAGGAGGCAGACTGGAAACTGCATCTACAGCAGGACGCGGCAATTGCTCCACAAATTGACGGGCGTAGGAAGACATTGATTCGAGAAATCGTCTTTGCCCTTCTGCAAAGACGATATCGAAAGCCAAGGAGGATTTACCCGAACCAGAAGGACCAGTTACTACCGTGAACGCATTCAAAGGAATATTAAGTGAAAGATTCTTTAAGTTGTTTTCTCTAGCACCGTCGATCCTGACGGATTCCAATGAAGCATTAGACTGATATCGCAATTGGTCTTCGGCTATACAACTTGTTTGGTGAGTTTTTAAAAAGGAATTTTCATTAAAGTAATCTGCCAAAATAGTACCTGTCGGGGTAGTCATTTTCGCGACCTTCTTTGGTAAACCTTGAGCAATAACCTTACCTCCATTATCGCCTGCTCCTGGTCCAAGTTCAATGACTTGATCTGCATTTGCAATGATGTCCAACTGATGCTCAATCACTATCAGGCTATGACCGTTGTCAGTAAGTCTTTTTATGACCTTCAGGAGACACGCCACATCATCTCGATGAAGACCGGTGGTTGGCTCATCTATGAGAAGGAGAGAAGGTTTGTCTCCAACTCCTAACTTTGTAATGTATTTGGCCAACTTCAAGCGTTGGGACTCTCCACCTGAAAGCGTGGAGAGAGGCTGACCGAGCGACAAATAACCAAGACCTACTTCTGCAACCGCATTAAGATTTCGAGCAGCACGGGGAATCCTAGAAAATTTCTCGATTGCAGCTGTCACCGAAAGACTCAAAACCTCAGTTACATCGAGACCATCTAGGCGAATCGAAAGAATTTCATCTTTAAAGCGTCGCCCTTCACAAGTAGGGCAAGGAGTAAAAACATCTGCGAGAAATTGCATTTCAATTCGTTCGTAACCAAGTCCTTCACATTCCTCGCATCGACCTTCTTTGGAATTGAAGGAAAAATGGGAGGCGGAAAGACCAGCCCGGCGGGCGTCGTCAGTACGAGCAAAAGCAGAGCGAATTGAATTCCACGCATCCGCGAAAAGAGCAGGGTTCGATCGAGGTGTTTTACCAATGGAGGTTTGATCAATGGTGACTATTTCGGCAAAGTCTACATCTGCACAGATATTGCATGTTGTGGCTGAGTTTCTCATAGGATTGCCCAAAGGAGCAATGAGACCTTCCCGAATAATGTTGTGAAGAAGAGTTGACTTTCCCGAACCCGACACGCCAGCAAGAGCAACAAAGCAACCTATTGGAATGTCTAAATCTAGTTTGCATATGTTATTACTAGACGCACCATGAATTCGAAGAAGTGGCTGTTGCTTAAGAATTTTCTTGTTACGAACGGATGACAGGAGATTAATAGTCTTTCTTCCCGAAAGGTAATCCCCGGTGATGGATTTCTTGTCGGACTCCAGTTTTGCCACAGAACCGCAGAAAGTAATTTGCCCGCCTGTGGCTCCCGGAGAAGGGCCGATTTCAATGATTTGATCAGCCGATCGAATTATTCGCTCGTCATGTTCGACAACGCAGACCGCATTACCTTGGCTGGCAAGCTCTCTAAGAATTCCAATTAATCGGTCCACGTCCTTTGCATGCAAGCCGATTGACGGTTCATCTAGGGCAAAGAGGGTCTCCGTGAGGGAAGCACCTAGACAGGCCGTTAAGTTCACTCGTTGCATTTCACCTCCACTCAAAGTCTTAGACCCACGGTCTAAGGATAAATAACTAAGACCGACCTGTTCAAGGTATCCAAGACGGGCAAGAATTCCTTCAAGAGCAAGGTCGGCACGAAGGTTTCCGCCGGACTTGGCGTACCGCCGAAGGTCTGCGTCAAGTTTCGCAATAGGCATGGCGTAAAGTTCAGGTAGCGTTTTACCCCGCCAGCGCCAAAGAAGAGATTCCGCACAGAGGCGAGTACCTTCGCAAACGGGACAAGAAACATAACTCCTGTACTTTGAGAGAAAAACGCGCACGTGCATCTTGTAGGTTTTAGACTCGAGCCAACCGAAAAATCTACGGAGCCCATACCACATCCGAGTATCTTCGACATAGTCATCCTCGCCATCGAGGATGAAGGATTTCTCGGCCTCCGAAAGGAGAGACCAAGAGGTTTCGAGAGGGAACCCGCGTTTGCTAGCAACACGAATAAGGTCTTGCTGTGATCGACCGTAAACCTCCCCACGAAATGCACGGATGGCACCCTCTGCTATAGACAATGACTGGTCTGGGATAACTCGGAGATAATCGATTTCGATGATTCGGCCAAACCCTTTGCATCGATTGCAGGCTCCCAAAGGAGAATTAAATGAAAAAATCGAAGGGGAAGGCGGTGCAAAACAAGACCCATCCACAGGGGACCTAAGACCTTCAAATCGAGAACACAAGAGGTTCCCTTTGTCGTTAAAGAGAACAATTTCACCATTACCCAGTTTTAAGGTCATTGAGACGGCATCTGCAATCCGTTTGCGGTTGCCAGGGAGAATGGTAATTTTTTCTAAACCAACAAGTAACTCGCCTTTCGACCAGTTCGCATACAGCAACTCTTCAATCCGGCAGAAAGAATTCTCTTCGGATGCTCGAACATGGCCTGCCTTAATCAGAGCACCTAGAAATTCTTTTGCAGGAAAAGTATCGGGGCGTAGGGAACGGAAGCCAAATACTAAACTTTTTCCCGCAAACTCTTTTAAGACTCCTTGAGCCAAGGAAGTGGAAGTTTCTTCTCGTAAAAGTTTGCCTGAAGAAGGATCCATGAGTTTAGCAACAGTGGGAAACCAGACCTTAAAGTAGTCACACAATTCGGTCATCGTTCCTACTGTGGAGCGAGAGTTTCGAACGGAATTGCACTGTTCAACTACAATGGAGGGTCGAATGTTTTCTACTGCGTCGACCTTTGGTCGTGGCATCGTTTCCAGAAACTGACGTACATAGGGATTAAAGGTCTCGACATAGCGACGTTGACCTTCCGCATGCAATACCTCGAACAGTAAGGAAGATTTGCCGGCTCCACTGAGCCCAGTGATTACGGTTAACTGCCCAGGCACCAATTTAAGATTAACGCCTTTTAAATTGTTTTGGCGAGCCCCACGGACATAAATTGGCTTAACGTGTCTCTTCACAAGTAAAATTCTCCCACGCTACCTTCAATTAACGGTAACCCAAATCATGCCGCGAAGGAATCCTTGTAAAACTTGGAAAGAATGGCGTCCCGTAGGGGATTCGAACCCCTGTTGCCGGGATGAAAACCCGGTGTCCTAACCTGGCTAGACGAACGGGACTAAGTCTAAAAAGAAAACATATTGAAGATTTCATTTGCTACGGCAAGACGAAACATTTTTGTAATGAAACTAAAAGGTAAACAACAACCTAAGTTCGTCAAAAACGATTCTGCATAAGGTAGATGACTCTACCCGTCTCAGACTCAAGTTAGATGGCCTCTTTTTTAGAGTGAAGCTAAAGCAAAACCAAGAGAATGTTCGGTATGAAATAATGGTTATATTATCGTTTTAGAAAAGATGGAGAAGAACGCCATGAGAAGCCGAAAAAGAATGAAGACCTGTGAGTCGAGAGCTTTTGTTTGGGATAAAGAAACAGTGACTGAAGGTATGTTCGTTCGATTACATTTCCCAGGGCGGGCAAGTTGAAGAAAGCATCAGGTACCAACAGCGTATGCGTGAAGGCAAAGGCACGACTGGTCACTGGCCCCAGCACCATAGGTGTTCGTATGTGCGAAGAAACACTTGCCCTTCTGAAAAGGCGGGGGAACCTCGGGTCATTTCATTTACGGGGTTTGTGGTCAGGACTTTAAAGTCGCGATTCGCCGAGATGACGAGGGTTTGGCCGCCCTGATTGGTGACATAGAGCTTTCCTCCGATATACGTGACCGAACCCCAGTTACCCCCTTTCCCCACCCGGGCTTGCTTCACGATCTTGCCTGTGGCGATATCGATACATTGGAGGATTCCCGGTTCGGTCAAGATGTAGTAATTGCCTCCAACTACTGCTCCCGTGCCGATTCGTTGCAGGTTTCGCTTTGTTGTAACCCATAGTCGTTGGGAGGTGATGTCGCCAGAGACGTCCTTACCTGCCTTTAAGCCAAGGGCGGGACCACCATAACCGGAAGTAGCCAAGACGAAGTCACCCGCGCTTACAGCGTTGTTATAGACGAGATCGCCGAGGCCATCGCACCACCAAACAGGTTTTCCTGTCTTGGGGTCGAAGGCGTAGAGGCGCTTGGGCAAACTAAGGAGCAATTCTTCTCGACCATGGTTATTTCGTAAGACTGGCGTACTCCAACTTCCGAACCAGTGCTCCTCGTCTTTGCCTTGAGCTTTGGGCAGATCGCGTTTCCATACGGTTTCTCCGGTGGCGGCATCGAGTGCAAGCATGAATACAAAGGGGCCGGGGCCTCGGTACTGGATGAAGGTCTTGCCATAGGGTACGGGACTGGATGCTGTGCCCCAGAGGTGTCTTTCTGGACCGAGATCTTTGCGTCGCCAGACCTCCTCTCCCTCGAAGTCATAGGCGATCATGCCTGCCGACCCGAGAGTGACTACAACCAACTTGCCGTTCGTGGCCGGAGAAGCAGAACAGAAAGGGTTTGTCTTGTGAGTAGGTTCTTTATCGGGGAATAAAGTTTCTCGCTCCCAGAGTTTGTCTCCCGTTTGGCGGTCGAAGCAGAGCAGGGCGCGTTTTGTCCCGTTTTCGTTGGCCTGCGTCACAAAAACCTTTCCTTTGGATACGATTGGCGACGAGTTGCCCGGTCCCGGAAGCTTCACCTGCCATGCAACATTGTTCTCCATCGACCAATTCTCGGGGATATTCTTTTCGTTACTAAGACCGTTCCCGTTGGCTCCACGCCAAGTTGGCCAGTCATCCGCCTCTAACAGGAAAGGCGCTACAATAAGTAATAGAAGACGGAACAGTTTTGGAGTGTACACGGTCCCTTGCCGCCAAGATTATTTGAGGGTCAGTTTCACTACCTTCCCCTCAACGGGTGGGTTGCAGGAAGTTTTCGTACAGGCCATGTAGGTGATCTTGGCGATAACGTCGACCGTGCCATTAGTATCCGGTTTCATTGTGAAAGGTAAACTTAACGTTACGGGTCCGTCGGGGTATACCGGGAATCCGTCCGCGTTCAGCGGACTCGCCAAATTATGAATCTTCTTGTCGGCCGTAAGTTCACCAACGTCTGAAATGGCAGCGCTTTCGCTTAATTCCAGAAGGGTGGGGCGGCCGATTCCATCGATACCATCGGCGGGCAAATCTTTGGAGTAGACGTGATAACCAATTTCCAGAGGCGAAAAGGTAGCTTGAAGCCAATGTTTGCCGTTTTCCCCCTTCGCCAAGAAAAAGGTTACCTTCACCCCGCTATCCTCAACTTCGCTCAGAATCGTACCCATTGGAAAGGGAGCAGGGGTAGAGATCGATGCCGATGTGGAATTGCCTTCACTAGGGTCAGATCCCGAAGGTTCGGAGTTGCCCCCACAACCTTGAAAGACAAATGCATTGGTGAAAATGAGAATAGTTAATGGAACAACTTTCATAGGATTACTTTCGCAAGAGAAGACAACCATCTCAACCTCTTTATTCAATTCCTTGAAACGATAATCCTTGTTGAATGTTTCATTTTCTGTTGCTCGGCTTTATTCGGTTGAATTTAATTCGAACAATGATCGAGCTCCGAGAAAACCCCGCTCAGGCTTGTTGTGACGGCCTTACTCGCCGGGCAATGCTGCGTATTGGTGGATTGGCCCCTTTCGGATTAAGCCTTCCCTCTCTACTTGCAGCAAAAAAAACGGGTGAATATTCAGGAACTTTCGGTAAAGCCAAGCGCTGCCTTCTCCTATACATGTGGGGAGGTCCAAGCCATATCGATCTTTTCGATATGAAGCCCGATGCTCCCTCCGAGCTTCGCGGTCCATTCAACCCCGTCCGCAGTCAAACTCCTGGTATACGCATCTCTGAGCTCATGCCCAAACTTGGTGGCGTGACAGACAAAATCGGCTTCATCCGCTCGGTAACGCACACCGATAACAATCACTCCACTGGGGCCCATTGGGTGCTGACTGGCCACAAGCACCCGGAATCACGTGAAAATTTCGGAGCTCGTCCAACCGACTATCCTCACGTCGGCTCCATTCTTAGTCAGTTTTCGCCTGCTACTAATGGGTTGCCCACTTTTGTGGCTCTTCCAGAAATTATCGGTACTACCGCAGGATTCGTTACACCGGGGCAGAACGCTGGCTTTCTCGGTCGCCGTTACGATCCATTTGTACTTAATCGACACCCCGACGAACCCGATTTTAAAGTACCCAATATATCCCCTGTCGAAGGGCTTGATCGTGCTCGTCTTCGTAAGCGGATAAAGCTGACCGAGCAATTCGACGACTTTCGCAAAGATCTTATTTCCACTTTGGACGTATCTGACCTCAACGCCGTCAACCAGTTGGCATACGACCTTCTCACGTCCCCAAAGATAGCCGATGCTTTCGATATTGCAGATGAGGGCGAGACTGAACGTGAACGCTACGGTATGCAAACTTTCGGGCAGAGCGTTTTGCTTGCTCGGCGCCTCCTCGAGTCAGGGGTTAAGCTGGTTACCGTCTATTGGCACCGCGACAAGCCGGGGGTCGATACCACTTGGGACACACATAAGGACAACTTCAAGGGACTGAAGGATCGTCTAGTTCCTCAAGTTGACCAACCCATTGCGCACCTCCTAAACGACCTCGAGGAACGGGGTATGCTTGAGGACACCCTCGTCGTTTGGAATAGTGAGTTCGGTCGTACGCCAAAGGTGAACAAAAATGCGGGTCGTGACCACTGGGGGCGCTGCAACACCATATGGTTGGCAGGGGCGGGAGTACCCGGCGGCCAAATGTACGGTAAGTCTGACAAAATCGCTTCCGAACCCATCGAGGACGCCGTCTCACCCTCTGACGTCACTGCCACCATCTACCACCTACTCGGGCTAGACCCTCACTCCCACTTTCACGATTCCCTCGGTCGCCCCTTCCCTCTTTCCGAAGGCCAAGTATTGGACAAGTTTTTAGGTGCCTAGCCTAGGTTTTATTTTTTTTCATCCTCCGATTCATATACAGAGGGTAGACCAGTTAATGTTTCTGTTTTTTTACTCGTTGACTGGTGTTCTCTTATTTAGCGAGAGCTTTTTTTATCCTATCTATTTCCTGTCCGTACTTTGGGTTTGGTTTTCCTCTCATGTAAAAGTATGGATCGTTGTACAAATCCTCGTATTTCTCTAATTCTTTCAGTAAAAGTTTTTTCTTTTGTACATCAGCAGGGTTTTCAGGTTCGTCTGCCTTCGGTTGTTCATCTCCGTCACTTTTCAATAATAATTGTAATTTCTCTTGTGCGGATTCCTTGGTAATCTCATCAATCCATTCATTTGACCATCGATTCCATTTCTCAAAATCAAGTAATTCAGGTGAGTTGGGAAAATTGCGGCACGAGTAGCCAAACATTTCCAAGGCTTGTTCAGTTGAAGTTGCCATAAAATACTTCTCAACTGGAATAACATCATCACCTAGGAGATAACGTATCCGATACTGAGTTTGCTCGGGTTCCAATGCCCCCTTTTTTTTCATCAATTGGTAATAGAGATAATTAAAAGCCTGCTAATCTGCTGATAAAACTTTCGAAAGAACGAGTAAATAATACAAAGAAATAGTCGCATTAAGGTTATTTCAGCATATTATAGTGAAAACCGATGGAACCTAGTATCTTCCTGCTTTGCAATCTTTGAAAAAAATGATTTAAACTATTCTGCAACAACACATATGATGAGCGATCTTATTTCCAGAACTTCATTTATTGCGAAATTTTGTGTTGGTATCAGTTGATCATCAACTGCTTTGAGAGTTTTTAGGGATCTGAATTGAGCGAAAGAAGCGATATTCGCTAGTGTTTCAATGTACAATCTCGTTTAAGTAAGATGAAAGAGGTTATAATTCGGCACCAACAAGATGATGAAATAGGGGAAGTGAATTCCTAAAGTTCCACTCAACAAGAAAGCTAAAGAATTTAATCATCTTTTCGGGTTTTCCAAGTCAAACCTGTTGTTGATTGTACATCACCATTTGGTATCATGAAACTAGCAATGATGCCTGCCAAAAAGCAGGAAGCTACTCCAGCGAAGGCATAAAACCAAGAATGCACCGGATGCCAAGTTTTTAAAGAAAAGACGATGACAGCGGAGACAGCAAGGCCGATCAGAGTTCCTCTTGCGTGGGCTTTTTCAGCGAAGATGGCCAAAAGGAATAGTCCGCCCAGACCTCCGCCGAATAGACCGAGGAAGCCGACGAACTGATCCCACAGAGACTTGATTTCAGTACCCGCCAAAAAGAGGGCGAGAGCTGTGCCCGCTACACCCACCGCGACCGTTGCGACACGAGCTACACGGAGCTTTTCGGTGGCAGTGGAGCTGGGCCGAAAACGGGCATGAAAGTCGGTCGTAACGGCGGCGGCTACGCTGTTCATGCTGCTGTCGAGACTAGACATTGCTGCGGCGAAGACGCCCGCGATCACAAGTCCTGCGATTCCTTCAGGCAGCTGCGCGAAGACATAAAAGGGCAGTATGGCATCGGCGGTGGAGAGATGGGGGTCGAGGGTTTCAGGGTGGTTGGAGAAGAAGACATATAGGGCAGCTCCGACGAGAAAGAAAAGAAGGGTTGCGGGGACGGTGAGAAAGGCATTTGTCCAGATACTACGGGCAGAGGCCTTTGCGTCCTTGGTCGTAAGGTAGCGCTGGACTACGGTTTGGTCGCTTCCGTAACTAATTAAACTGGCGGCAAGACCCCCGAGCAGAAGGGTCCATAAAGTGGGTTCTGAAAAATTCCAACGGAGGTCTATGTAGTTAAGCTTTTCGGCGGCTTGCGCTTGACTAATAAGACTCCGGAAACCACCCACTTCTCCCGCAATCGAAACAACTACATAGATCGCTCCTCCGAGCAGAACAAGCACTTGCAGGACATCTGTCCAAATAACGGCTTCAATGCCGCCGAGGGTTACGTATATGATGCAAAGAACCCCCATTACCAGGATGCAAGTGGTGACATCCACTCCCGTAACGACCGATAAGGCAAGAGATGGCAAAAGCAGAACGATTCCTATTCTTGCCAATTGTAGGAAAATGAAAAAGCCACTTGCGACTAACCTGACAGAAGCGTCGAACCTCTTTTCAAGATATTCGTACGCGGTAGTTACGTCTAGTTTTCGATAAAAAGGTAGAAAGCAGAATACGATCAGAGGAGCTACGAGAAGTATGGGGAGATTGCCGAAGAGATAGGTCCAGTCTGTTGCATAGGCTTTGGCGGGGAGCGCCATGAAGGTGATGGCGCTCAATTGAGTTCCGAAGATACTTAAGCCTGCTGCCCACCAAGGGATACGACCACCTGCCTTAAAGAAGTCTTCCGGAGTCTTTTCTTTTCCCGCCAAGCGTATGCCGATACAGACAAGAACAGCTAAATAGACCGCTACCGCCGCATAGTCCAAAGAACCGAATCCTTCACTCCTTTCGGGTTCTCCCAAGAGAACTTTTGCCGTTCGGACTCCCGGAGAGGTTTCTCCAGTAGGTATGACGATGCTACCGTTCCATGCCACTGCTTGGGTAGTTACAGGGAATGGGATTTCTTCTTCGCCGACTTTGGTCCAACTGTCCGTTACTACGTGGTAAGCAAGAATGTCCTTAGAAAAGCCGGTGTGTTGTTCGTGAAAACGTAGGTGTTGGGACTTCAACTCCGAAAGTTCGGTGGAGTTCGTTTCGTTGCTGTCTTCTGCACTTCTATCAAGTTCGGCTATGCGGGCATTCAACTTTTCGATCTCTAGGAATCGTTCTCCATCGGCTCCTCCGAACACCAAAATATGGGCAACGCCAACGGGAGCGCAGGTGCCCGCCATTATACAAAGGGGTTGATCATTACCAGCCGAGACATTGGCGAGTGGCGACCAGGTCATCTTCGAGGGATCGAACTTGTGAGCGTCCACGAGCATCTCGGTTGCTTTTCCCAAATGTGGATTGCGACCGCTAAAGAGATAGAGGCAATCGTTCTCTCCGTTGCTTTGAGACGCGGCTAAGGGTAGAACTCGAGGTGGTCCAGACCAAGGGGGCAATTCCTGCCATGCCAATTCTGCGTCCGTTTTGGAAAGGTCTAGCGACCAGAAGTTGTTGGTGGCATCACCTCCCATTTTTTCCAGTCCACCCATTAAATAAACGACATCGTCTACCATTGCTCCTGCCATAAAGGCTAACGGGCGAGGTAAGTTCGGGAGACGTTGCAGTTTCAGTTCTCGTTCATCGGGTAACCATTGAAGGCGAAAGACATCGTCGTGGCACCGTTCGGCATCACAACCCCCGATGCACAGGAGTCCCTTTTCAGTCGAGATAGCTACACCGTAGGCGGAGGATTTGAGGAGTTCCAATCTCGGCGAGGTAAACCAGTTGGGTTTGGGTTTGCCGTCCGCTTCTTTCTCAAGCACGTAAACATCGTTCCACCAAACCTTATTGCCTCCTCTCCACGGAGGTAAATCCGGAAAATTTGCTCCGCCTGCCACCAGCAAGGCGTCGCCGTGAACTCCTACGAATGGTCCGGCCAATCCCGCTTGCTTGACTTCTCCTGAAGCAGGGGGCAGGTCAGGCAGGTTGATGCCCGACCAGTTGAAGGGCTGGGTTAACTCTTTTTCAGCAGCAAGCCAAGATTCCGAGAAAACGAAGAGCAGCAACAAGCATGGCAGGATCTTCCGTATCAATTGGATCAAGCCTAGAAGCGATCTCTTGGATCGACAAAAATTAGTTCTGTCGGGATCAGTTCTCAATTTAATTTCAAGAGAGGTGCCGAAGTGCTGCTTCGCTTTCTCAAGGTTAGCGCCTTGCGCGTAGCCTCAAAATCGAAAGTGAGTTGCTATCCATTGTAGTTTTCATTCTTGAGGTTCAGGTAATGTGAGCACCTCTGGTTTCGACGTACATGGCATAAATGGATTGGCTTGCGGTCATGAAAAGACGATTACGCTTAGGACCACCAAAGCAAAGGTTGGAGCAAATTTCAGGTAGCAGAATTTGACCAATGCGCTTGCCTTCGGAAGGTTCGAACACATGGACACCATCATAACCTGCACCCACCCAACCTGCGCTTGACCATACATTACCGTCCACGTCGCAACGAATTCCGTCGGCCATGCCGGCATAGGTCTCTTCGCCAATCTTCAAATCCATGGAGGCAAATCTACTTCCTTTCTTGAGAGTCTCTTCTTCCACGACGTCCCATGCCTTGATCTGCTTGTCCGCCTCGGGATAATGGGAGGCTCCGGTATCGGCGACATAGAGCTTTTTGTAGTCAGGTGAAAAACAGAGACCGTTGGGTTTGAAGATTTCGTCAGTGACTTTGTTTATTTTCCCTGTCTTGGAGTCAATACGGTAGACCGCTTCTTTTTGGTGAGGTTGGACGCTTCCCGTGTCGGACTTGTTGCCCTCGTAGTTCATCAACGAACCGTAACCGGGGTCAGTGAACCAGACGTCACCGTTCGGATGGACGACTGCATCGTTCGGGGCATTAAACTGCTTCCCATCGAATTTGTCGGCAAGAACGGATCTATTGCCATTGTGCTCGTAGCGGACGACACGTCGATTCCCGTGTTCACAGGAGATTTGCCTGCCCTGCCAATCAAAGGTGTTTCCGTTGCTGTTGCCGCTCGGGTGGCGAAAGGTGCTGACATGACCGTCTTCATTGAGCCATCGAAGTTGCACGTCGTTAGGAATATCGCTCCAGATGAGGTATTTGCCGACGGCGTTCCATGCCGGTCCTTCAGCCCACAGCATATCGGGATGAGTATAGAGGCGCTGTATGGGAGTGTTTCCCAGTTTGTATTTTTTGAAGCGCTCGTCGTGGACGATGATATCGGGGTCGGGGTATCTCGTAGGAATGGTGCCCGTCCAGTCTCTGGCTATGCAAACTGCTGTTCCCAAGCTGGAAGCCGCAGCTGTTAGAAAAGACCTGCGTCCCCAAGCGTGAGCCATGTCGGAGGATAAGTTTTCTTTCATAAGAGGAAGTTTGTGTGATTTATAATGATCTAGAATCGGTGTTTTAATATCTCGCGCCCTTTTCCAACTTGGGGCAAGCGAGTTTTTTGCATAGCGAAGATTTGACTTTGTGTGGAAAAAAGCTTTGATAGATCGTTTTCAATAAACCCTACGATCCATGAAACCGACATATAATCCGTCTAAAGTGCGACGAGCCCGTAAATGTGGGTTTCGCAAACGCAACAGTACGAGCGCGGGCCGAAATATCCTAAGGAATCGTCGGCGTAAAGGACGCAAGCGTTTAACTGCTTCTGTGGCGCGTCGCTTCCGTTAGAAGTTGCTATCCTAAGGCAAAAGTCAGTCAAAATTTGCGGTTTTGGCTTCAAGTCTAAAAGTCGCATAAGCAAGCGTGAAGAATTCCAATCCGTAAAACATCAAGGAAAGCGTGTACGCACCAATCACTTTTTGGCACAAATCCTTATTGTCGACGAAAGGTCCACTGTTGAAAGAAGGATAGGTATAATCGTAACGAGGCGACTAGGGAACGCTGTCAAACGGAACCGAGCCAAAAGAGTTTTTAGGGAGTTGTTTAGAAATCATAAAGAAATCCTGCCCGAAAGATGCGATATAGTGATTATTCCGCACTCTACTTTTTATTTGCAACCCTATTCAAAGTTGGAGTTGGACTTTCTACAAACATGCAAACGCTTTAAAACAGACAAATGAAAAACTACCTCATTGGCTTCAGCTTATTGCTATTCGCTTTTTTCCTTTTTTGGGAACAGGCAAAAGTACAGCATAAAAACGCTGGAGAAGATCAGTTGCGTGATAAGATTTTAAGCCAGGCGCAGGGCGATGATAATTATACAGCGCCCAATATAGTTGATGGTGCGGAAAGGGGAATGCAATCGGACGACAACTCAACACCTCTTTCTGTAAAGATTCCTCAGGAAGTTAAAACATTTGAGGGACTTGTCAGAGACAGTTCTTCCTTTGAATTCACCACTTTTGGGGGAGCCATCAGTGCGGTACATCTCGAAGAAGCAGCACGCCTTAAAAAAAGTTATAACATGAAGTTCTCAACGAATGATGATGGCAAAGGCGTTAACGATAATGCATTTAGCATGTCGTTCGAAGACCATAACGGCGACCTTCTGAACAAACCATTACCAGGCCACGATATTAGAGCTTACGAAATTGCCGGTGGAGATTTGAATTCCAAGGTGACCTTCGTGAATCGCTCGGGCAACGTTGAGGTTCATCGTGAATATTTCCGGGAAGCAAACGAAACCTATGTGATCAGGCACAAAACAACCGTGATTAATAGAGGAGACTCAAACCTAAAGCTCGATAGGATTAGGTTCGGCATAGGCTCGGCATTCCCAATATCCCGAAAATTTAATTTCATCGACCAAGCCGCATCTTACATGCATGTCGGATACTACAATTCGGGAAGCCCTCAAGAGGCGAGTTGGGGGTGCGCTAAATGCAGTGGTCGCATTGATGGGGAAACTGAAGAATTTTTTCAGGTAAACGAAATGGGAGACTACGACCGACTTCACGAAGGGAAAAAATTATCAGAAGCCAAATGGGCTTCAGTCAACAATCAGTTTTTCGTTAGCATTCTCCGCCCTAAGGATGAAAAGGATGCCGTGGTTCGAGGAATGCCAATTGAACGTTACACTGACGGCAACGCCAGCAATAGTGAACAAGGAGTAACAGGATTCATCTCAATTCCATTCGGAGAAATTCTTGCCGGAGGAAGCAGAAGCGTCGAATGCTTCTACTATGCAGGGCCAAAAGATTATATGATACTATCCTCTTTGGGAATGGATCAGGACAAGGTTATGCAATTTAACCCATTCGAGTGGGTTTCTGGGCCAATGAATTGGCTTTTAAATAAGTTGCAAGACGTTCTAGGCAACTTCGGCTTGGCGATTATTGTCCTCACAATCCTCCTTAAATTGGTGCTGTGGCCTCTTACGGCAAAAGCCACACGCTCCCAAAAAAGAATGCAAGCATTGCAGGAGCCGATGGCGAAACTCCGTGAAAAATACAAAAGTGATTCACAGAAAATGAATCAGGAAATGATGAAGTTTTACAAGGAACAAGGGGTCAACCCATTTGCGGGTTGCTGGCCAATACTAGTTCAGATGCCTATTTTTCTGGGAATGTTTTATATGCTTCGTTCAGCTGCTGAACTGTACGGGCAAAGTTTTCTTTGGGTAAGTGACCTTTCCGAGCAAGACAATGTCGCAGACATCGCTGGATTTTCGATTAATGCTCTGCCCTTTGTAATGTTGGCCACACAGTGGTTTCAGATGAAACTTACACCCATGCAACTTGGTCCTGATGCCAGTGATTCTCAACGTATCAATGCGAAGATGATGCGAATGATGCCGTTCATGTTCCTCGTGTTTTTGTATTTCTTTTCTTCTGCACTGGTTCTGTATTGGACAGTGCAGAATTCGATGAGCATCTTCCAGACACTCATTACGAAGAAGGGAAAATCTCCAAAGGAAATTGAAGCAGAAAGGAGCATTCTAAAGAAAGATGAAGCTAAGACCGGTCAGAAAAAACCTGATGCAGATTTTATCGAGCAAGAGGAAAGACAACATCGACAGGTTCTCGGTTTAAAGTTGCGCGGCAAGCTAAACAAAAAACAAATCGATGAAATTTATCGGGGACGTATGGAAAAGTATCATCCCGACAAATTGCGAAACCTGGGAGCCAAGCGGCAGGATGAAGCTATGCAGAAAAAAGAAAGATTAGAGGCTGCCTATGAATTTCTCTTGAAGAAACTTGCCAACAAATCTTAAGTAAATAGATCGCTTTATCGAAAAGCCAAGAGGCTAAAATCAAATAAGGAAAAAGTAATGTCCGGGCACAGTAAATGGGCTACAACCAAAAGGCACAAGGCTGCGGTAGACGCCAAACGTGGTAAGATTTTTAGCGTTATTAGCAAAGAGCTTATGCTAACTGCACGGGATGGTGGAGGGGACGCGGAGTTCAACCCACGCCTGCGTACTTTAATTTTAAAGGCCAAGCAGTCCAACATGCCCGCAGAAAATGTGGAGCGAGCGATTAAGAAGGGTACGGGTGAACTGGAGGGTACAATAATCGAAGAATTGCTTTACGAAGGCTACGCTCCTGGAGGAGTTGGATTAATAATAGAAGTCACGACAGACAATAAAAACAGGTCCGCATCAGAAGTCAGGAGTACGCTAGGAAAGGGTGGGGGGAATCTCGCAGGCACTGGTGCTCTCTCCTACAACTTTAAGCGAAAAGGCCAATTCCTAATTGCCAAAGAAAAAGTCGACGAAGATACGCTTACGGAACTAGCTCTTGAAAACGATGCAGATGATGTTGTTGTAGAAAAAGAGCATTTCGAAGTTCTTTCCGAAGTGAGTGAATTCGATAAATTTACACAAGCACTGAATGCCGCAGAAATTGAGGCAGATTCTGCAGAACTTGTCTATCTGCCGGAAAACCTTGTCGCCGTCTCGGACGAAAACATAGCTCGTCAAGTTTTGCGTCTAATAGACAACCTCGACGAACTGGAAGACGTTAAGGCCGTTCACAGCAATTATGACATAGATGAAACTTTGCTTGAAGCCTACGCTACACAAGGATAAGAGAACTCATTATCTTGTGCTTAGATGCAGGTAAGCGTAGGCATCTAAAACAAAGGAGTTTCCTATAACGTGATCGGAAGTAAAAAAGATCCCGATTACCTAAATGGAGTTGGCGAAGTTGGTCTTGTAAAACCAAAGGAATTCGTTGACGACACACCTTTTCAGTTTGAGAGAGGAGGGGAAATCACATCCATAAATCTACGATATGAAACATACGGACAGCTTGCTGCGGACAAGGAAAATGCGATTCTTATATGCCATGCTCTAACGGGCGACCATCATTGTGCTGGGGTCCATTCGCCAGAGGATGCGAAACCAGGTTGGTGGAACCAAGTGATAGGTCCCGGCAAGGCTATCGATACAAAACGATTCTTTGTAATTTGCTCTAATTGCCTTGGTGCATGCCAAGGCTCCACTGGTCCAACTTCGGTCAATGAAGCTACGGGGAAAACATACGGCATTTCATTCCCAGAGTTAACCATAGGCGATATGGTTTTCGCCCAAAAACGTCTAGTTAAACATCTCGGCATCGAAAAGCTATATGCCGTCGTAGGAGGCAGTATGGGTGGAATGCAGGCATTGCAGTGGGCAGTATCATGCCCCGAGTTAGTAGCACGAACCGTAGTGATCGCAGCGACAACGCGACATAACGCCCAAACAATCGCCTTTAACGATGTTGGTCGAGCCGCAATTCAAGGCGACCCGGAATGGAATGGTGGAGACTATCCGTCAGGCGGGGGTCCGGAAGTCGGACTCGCGATCGCCAGAATGATGGCTCACATCACTTATCTTTCGGGCAAAGGCATGGAGCAAAAGTTCGGTAGATCTCGCCGCGAGCAAATAGACGGTGACATAACGAAGTCAATAGAGGCTCATTTTGGAGTTGAGTTCGAGGTTGAAAGCTACCTACGCCACCAAGGGAAAACCTTCGTAAGCCGCTTTGACGCAAACACCTACCTCCATCTCACCAAGGCTCTCGATCGATTCGATCTTCATGCGGAGAAAGGAGGGCTCGAACAATCCCTCAGTCGAATAAATGCACGCACTCTTGCTGTTGGTTTCACATCGGACTGGCTGTACACTCCCAAGCAAAATCGTGAAATTGTGGAAACTCTTCAATGTCTGGGGAAGGATGCTTCCTATGCTGAAATCGATCACGACTTCGGTCACGACTCCTTCTTACTCAAATCCGAACGGTTCCATCGCCTTATACAAGTTTTTCTAGAAGGAGCGGACCAAAGAGAACTAGACCGCCAAGGTTCTAGGCCTGATTCGATCACTCGCAGCGAAGCAAAAAAAGAAGCTGATTTTCGAGTAATCGATGAATGGGTCGGGCAAGGCGAAAGCGTTCTTGACCTAGGGTGCGGTCGCGGAATTCTCCTAGAACACTTGGCCAAGGCCAAACAGGTCCGAGGTTTAGGGGTGGACATTGATATTGAGAAAGTTATTGGCTGTGTCTCACGTGCTGCTCCGGTCTATCAAGGCGATGTTCGCAAAACTCTTGCCGGCTTTCCTGATGATTCTTTCGACTGGATAGTTTTTTCTCGAACAATGGAAGAATTAAACAACCCATGTGAAGTTATTGAAAAAGCTCTACAGGTCGCCAAGCGAGTGGTGGTAAGTTTTGTTAATCACGGTTATTGGCGTAATCGCCTCCACTATTTCTTAAACGGGAGTCGGATCATAAACGACGTATATGACAAGGCTTGGCACGAACGGGCCCCCATTAACCCTATAGCAATCCGTGATTTCGAAAACTTCTGTCGAGAACGCAACCTAGTTCTTCGAAGGAGAGTGTGCCTAGGCGGAGACTGGAAAACCCATTGCAGAGTCCTCCCAAACCTACTTGCCGGAGTGGCAATATATGAGGTAGGAAGGGATTAGGGTATGCGATAGGGAAGAAAAGTGTATCTCCCCTTAAACCAAACATAGAAGCGGTTTAGGCCTCGCCGCAGGTAAGCTCGGGCATCCTTTTCGTCACGAGGAGCCTGTCCATTAATCTCCACAATTACAACCCCCTTGCGAATCGTTTGCTCCTCACCCGAAGATTCGGTGACCACCAAACCGGCAACCGTATTGGGAATATCGAATCGGCGACGAAGATCAGGGTCAAGTGGAGCAAGTGTAACCCCGGGGATGATCAAACCACCTATGCCAAGGCGCAATGTATCATCAAGGCTGCCTAGGGTAACTCTTAAATTTTTACGGTTAGAATCACGAATAATAACCAAGGGGACGCTTGCACCGGGAGGGGTTTGAGAAATGGCGAGACGAAGTTCCGCTACGGTGGCAATTTCCTTACCCGCAGCCTCGACTATAATGTCATTACTCTGAATCCCGGCTCGATCCGCTGGAGATCCTCTCACGACTCCCGTGATGCGGGCACCCTCGTCGGTGGGCAAATCCTCATGCTGGACCCCAAGGAAACCGCGCTGAACTCCACCTTTCTCAATCAGACCGGTCATAACACTGCGGGCGAGGTTTACCGGAATGGCAAAGCCAATTCCTATACTTCCTCCTGTCCGAGAGTAAATGGCCGTGTTGATACCAACGAGACGCCCTTTGGCATCGATTAGGGCACCACCAGAATTACCTTGATTGATTGCTGCATCAGTCTGGATAAAATTTTCATAGGCACCCGGATCCTTTAGAATGCCGAGATCAGTACGACCCGTAGCCGAAACAATGCCCATGGTAACAGTGAGACCAACTCCAAGAGGGTTGCCAGCGGCAAAGACAATGTCGCCCACCCTTAACTTGGCGCTGTCTGCGAGGGTGATGGACGGAAGAGCTTCGGGAGCGTTAATCTTGAGAACAGCTATATCGGTGGCTTTGTCAAAGCCTACGATTTCGGCAGGAAATTCGCGCTTGTCAGACAGTTTAACGGAGACTTCGTCCACTGGTTTTCCCGTGCGTTGGTCGGTAATAACATGGGCGTTGGTGATTGCATAACCCTCGGGGGCAATTATCACACCGGACCCCATGCCGGCGGGCACCTTTTGTTCTTCCACTCGAGAACGGTCCGCACCTCTAGAAAGCCCATAATAGCGTCTAAGAAAATCCTCTAGGGGATTGGATGCGTTTGGAAAACTACGTCGGACTACTTGGGCTGTATAAACCCCGACCACGGCAGGTGTCGCTTTACTTAATACATCAGCATATCCTGTAACTCTTGGAGGTTCTGTCTGAGGCAAAGATGTCTCGTCTAACTTCAAAGTGAAAAGGTCTGCATGACTGAAAAGGTAATTCTCCGGAATCGGAAAAACGCTCAGCAAAATCGATACACATAATATAACTTGCCGGAAAAAAGTGAAACTGTGGAATACCTTCATTACAAAAACTTAGGCGAGGGAGACATGATACTTTGTTTATCCCTCATGATGGAAAAGAGACTAATCAAAAGGTTAGAAACCCTTTATTTGGAACAGGCTTGATATGCTACTATCTGTATGAGTACGGTGAATCGCTTCGCCAAGAAGAGGAGCCACACTAAGTGTACGAATGGGAAGTTCACCAGTATCCAGTTGAACAGTGTTTGTAGTAATTAACTCATCGAGGGCTCCCTGCCGAAGACGTTCTCGACCGATCTCATTAAGAACGCCGTGACTGACTATTGCCCTAACGGTGTTGGCTCCACGTTCCTTGAGAAGGGTGGCAGCCGCCACAAGAGTACCTGCGGTTTCAGTCATATCGTCGATAATAAGAATATCGCGACCCTCCACTTCACCGACTAAGTTCATAGCTTCAACGGTAGTAGCGCCTGTTCGACGCTTGGCAACAAAACCAAGAGGGCAACCCAGCATTTCAGCATAAGCATTAGCCATTTTCAGGCCGCCGACATCAGGAGAAAAAACTGTTAGGTTATCAGTGTTTTCTTCTTTGAGAGCGTCAAAAAAGACTGGTGAAGCATACAAATGGTCAACCGGAATATCAAAAAAGCCTTGGATTTGCTGAGCATGCAAATCCATAGTAAGGATGCGATTAGCTCCAGCAGCAACTAGCAGATTGGCTACAAGTTTAGAGGTAATGGGAACGCGAGGTTGGTCCTTCCGGTCCTGTCGAGCATAACCAAAGAAAGGAAGCACTGCGGTCACTCTAGAAGCAGAGGCGCGCCTTGCTGCATCTATCATGATAAGTAACTCCATCACATTGTGATTGGCTGGCGAACAAGTGGACTGAACGAGAAAGACATCGGCTCCGCGGATATTCTCGTTAAACCTTACAAAGGATTCGCTGTCAGGGAAAGCAGTGACTAGGGCATCCCCGAGAGGTACATCCAAATAGTTGCAAATTTCCTTTGCGAGATCGGGATTTGAAGATCCGGTAAAGATTTTAAGACTGGACTCTTTCATTCTCATTTAGATCAAATTATTAAGAGGTCTTCTCCAGGTCGGCAAACCTTTTGAATAAATCGGGTAACTTCCTTTGCAACACAGCAATGCGCTGAGCCAGATCATATGATAATGCGGGATTACCTTTGAGAAAGGATCCTGCCTCGACATTTTTTGTAATCCCTGCCTGAGCGGCAATTTTTGCACCTTTGCCGACATTCAAGTGACCTGCGAAACCGGCTTGCCCACCAACAATAACGTCGTCTTCGAAGGAAACGCTACCACTTATACCTACTTGAGCAACAACTAGACAGCGCTTTCCAATTCTAACATTGTGACCGATTTGTACAAGATTATCGATTTTAGTTCCCTCGCCAATACGAGTTTCGGCAAAACGAGAACGATCGATGCAAGTATTGGCCCCGATTTCGACATCGTCTTCGATAACGACTTTTCCTAAATGCGGTATTTTTTCGTGTCGACCCGAAACCTGATCAAACCCGTAACCTTCGGAGCCAACAACAACTCCTGCATTTAGAATAACTCGTTCGCCAAGTTCACAGCGGCTAAGCAATTTCACCCCGTTAAAAAGTCGGGTTTCGGCACCGACTTTTGCAAAAGCTCCTACATGGACATGAGATGCAATACGAACGCCCGAACCGATTTCAGCTCCACTCTCGATATGACAAAACGGACCAATTGTAACTGAGTCAGCGACCATGGCTCCATTTTCTACGCAGGAAGAAGAATGAATTCCCAAAGGAGGTGGCGGAAAAAGTCGCTCCTCAATGACTCGACAAATGAGAGCTAATGCGTACGAAGGTTCTTCAACTCTAATAAAACACTGATTGTCTCGTGGAAACCCAACGAAATTCCTTGGAAGAAGTACCAAGGAGGCTCGCGAAGAAAGAACTTGACCTTTATATTTGGGGTTACCAAGAAAGGCAATATCCCCAGACTGAGCTTTTTCAAGTGTAGCAACGCCTCTAAAAGGGCCAACCTGATTGTCACCTTCCAGGTGTACCTCGGGGAGGACTTTCAAGATTTCGCCGAGAGTCAATTCGATCGACATACTATTCGGCCGGACAAAACCGGAGCAAAGGCTCGGAGCTTACTTTTGAAGAGCGGTCGCGTTAAGAACTGCGATCACATCTTTGGTCACATCCAAGGAGGGGTTTACGTAAAAAACCCCCAACTGCGTTTCGGATGAATTGATCACAAGATCGAGTTTCTTCGTGGAGGCAACCTTATCAACAGCTTCTCTAATGTCAGCAATGTGTTCTACGAGCAAGTTTCTTTGCCTCTGTGAAATCGTCGCCTTGGTACGCTTGTCGTATTGAATAAGGTCGTCCTGTTTCTCTTTGGCTTTTTTAACCTGCTCCTGATACTTAGATCTTAGAGTGGAACTATCGATATTCGGATTTTTCAGCTTTTCTTCAGTTTCCTTAAGCTCCTTCACAATAGACCCAAGTTCCTCTCGAAAGATTCCGATTTCTTCGTTGGCTATCTTGCGGGATTTTTCGAGGCGCTCTCGAGCGTCTCTAACCTTGTGATATCCGTCAAAGACTTTTTGGACATCTACCACTCCGATCGCTTGCGCTTGAGCAATGGAAGAGGCAAGACAGATAACAGTCGCTGATAATAATAATTGTGGGAATAACTTGTTGATCATTTTCTAAAACTGAAGATAGAGAGGAGAATTGTCAAAAGCGAGTTCCACCGGAGAAGTGGAATTGAGGCGAGCCCCCTGTACCGGTCGGATCAGATAAAGGGAAACCGAGATCGAGTCGGAGGGGCATACCCATAACCATAATCCGAGCCCCGAATCCCCAGTTGTCGTACCAGTTCGAGGGATCAAAATCAAAATCACCCGCATTCAGATAACCAGCATCGTAAAAGAGTGCCAACCGCAAGGGCTGAGCAATCTTAAAAGTGTACTCGGCGCCAAGATAAGCAAAGGAGTTACCGCCTGTAGGTTCTTTCGCTTCACCTGAAACATTATTTTGAGGTCCCGCATCTCTATAATCCCACCCTCTAAGGTTGTAAGGACCGCCCAAGAAAAATTTCTCAAAGAAAGGTACGTCAGCATCGTCTCCATTGTACCGTCCTAAAGTACCTGCTCTAGCTACAAAAGAGAGTACCTGTTCCATGGTTTCTGAAGTTTTGAAGAACTGTGCACCTTGTAGTTCGAGACGACCATATTCTGCTTCACCGCCAAAAGGTCCGCCCGCAAATTCCTTACGGAGGGAGAGAATGCTGCCCTCGGTAGGGAACAAAATGCTGTCGCGAGTGTCACGGGTTAGCGTTATGCCAACTTTAGATATAATAAGGTCTTCTTCTTTAATAAAGCCTGGTCTAGTTCCAGAATCAGCCAAATCATCGATAACCACATCCTCATAACTGTAGAAAAGGCGACCTTCAACTAGTTCAAACAAGCGACGACGAGCATAGATTTCAAATCCTGCCCGCATCTCATCGTAGTAGGAACTGTAATAATCAGACTTTTCTCGAAAGACCTCGAAACCTGCAGCTAGTCGACGGTTTAGAAACCAAGGTTCCTCAAAAGCAAGGCGAGCCTCACTGCTTCGAGCACCCAGTTTTAAACGTAACCGAAACTTTTGACCGTCTCCCTGCAACCGATGAGGGCCACGCCAACGAAAGAGATCAAAATTACCTTGGCGAAATTCGGCAAACATCATCGCTTTTTCCAATGTGCTAAAACCTACACCGAAGGAAACATGTCCAGTACGCCCCTCTTTTACGTTTACTACAAGATTACGCCTAGAACGCTGAATTTCAAGATCGTCTGTAGCAATTGGTTCGTCGTCGAGGGTGACTCTTTCGAAAAACCGCGTATTTCTCAAGCGGGCTTCACTGGTCTCCATTCGACGTAGGTCGAAAATTTCGCTAGGAGCCAAAGCTAATTCTCGAACAATCGCGATAGTGCGAGTCTTGTCGTTCCCTCGCACCAAGATAGAGTTAACGGTAAACTTGTTGTTTTCCGTTATGTCAAAAGTAACGTCTATTCGCCCGGTTACAAGATTAGGTTTGCGAATCGCGATAACTCTGGCATCCAGATAACCATCTTGCCCATAGCGTTTCCTGATGCGGTTACGATCCTCCCCAAGAAGTGTGGGTGAGTAAACATCTCCTTCACGCAACTGTAATTCTTTCAAAATGTCTTCAGACGAAAGGACGGCGTTGCCAGTAACATTTATTTTCCCCGCATACGACCTTTCTCCTTCAACCAATGTAATAACAAGATCCAAGGCAGAATTCCCATACCTTAAAATTTCGACACTACTTTCAACAATAACTATATCTAGGAAACCTTCATCTCGATAGACCTTGCGTAAAGCTTCAAGATCTTCCTCCAAAACGGACGGCCTATATTTCGAACGTTTCGACCAGAAACGCCAGAAACGCCAAGGAGCAGTTTCGAGTTGCTTACGGAGAAACCTACCAGATAAATGTTTATTGCCTTCGAATACTATTTTGCGGATTTTTCGACTTTCGTTTTCAACTACACGAAACACAACTGTAGCCGAACGAGCACCTTCATCACGAAGAATTTCAGACTCCACCCGAGAATTCCAAAAGCCTTTATCTAAATAGAGTTCTCGGACAGCCCGTTCGTCAGACTTGATAATAGCTTCGTCGAGAAGCTCACCTGCTTCGGATTCAATAGATTTTGCGAGCTTTCGATCGGAAAGTTCATCATTGCCTTCAAATCGAATCGATCCAATCCGGGGTTTTGTAGTTACGCGAAAAGCAAGAACAACGGAAGCAGGGTCGGGTTGTACCGTATCCAAGAAAACACGGACATCGTCCACCGTACCGGTTGCCATAAGATTGCGGATGGATTTGTCAACTGCACTGGGGTGATACTCCGCCCCAACCTCCACTTGAAGGTTTTCACGTATAAAAGACTCACCAATCGTACGGGGTCCTTCAATCGTGATTCGGATTTCCGCAATACGCTTACCAGCAGGGTTAACTTGAGCCAGTAAAAACGCTCCCCAGCCTATCAGAAGACAACAGACGAGACCTAAAATACGAATGTTAGCGAACATTGATTAATTCATACGGGAACCACCGTGCATACTAGTGAAGCGAGTAAACTGTCGGCGGAACGCTAGTTGTAAATTACCAGTGGGACCATTTCGTTGCTTAGCCAAAATTAGCTTTATCGTTTCAAAATCCTCACCATCTCCAGAATTTGCACTTGGGCCATCCATTTCACGAACATCAGAGGCTGATTTGTCCTTTGCAAGGAGCAAGACAATATCAGCATCCTGCTCAATGGAACCGGACTCACGGAGGTCTGAAAGCCTCGGTTCCCGACGGTCCTTGTCAGACTCGCGGTTAAGCTGACTTAATACAATCACTGGAACATTTAATTCCTTGGCCATAGCTTTGAGCCCCCGAGAGATATCGGCAACCCCGGCCTCTCTAGATTGAATGCGAGAATCAGTCCCAATAAGCTGAAGGTAATCAACAACAATTAGCGAAAGTGGTTGACGGGAGTGAGTGCGACGAGCTTTTGCCCTCAGTTGATGAATTGTTAAACCTCCTGAATCATCAACCCATATGGGCGCCTGACGAAATTCACGGGCGGTCGCGGCGAGTTTTGTTTGAGCATCGCGTGGTGCGAACCCTCTTTGAAGGTCACTTTGATTAACTTCGGCTCGGCCACAAATCAACCGCATGGCAAGAGAAACGGCACTCATCTCCAAACTGAATACAAGAACGCTTGGTGGATCGTCTTGCACAGCTGGAGACAAAACAATATTCTCCACGATATTCATGGCAAGAGTGGTCTTCCCTACAGAAGGTCGCGCCGCCAAAACGATCATTTCTGTTGGGCTTAGCCCATTTGTCAAATTATCGAGATCAGTATAGCCAGTTTTTACTCCAGCAGCATCTTCGCCGGCTAATAACCTGTTGATCTGCTCTTCGGCACTGGTAACTGGTTCTCTAAATCTTTTTGCTGCATCCGAGGCTCGGTCTTGGCTTAATTCAAAAACATCTTTTTCAATTTCACCTAGAAATGCACCCAGATCACCTTCCTGCTTATTAGCCCGGTCAATGATATCGTGAGCCACACGTATGCACTGTCTAAGAGTTTGCTTTTCCCTCACTATCTCCAGCCAAAAAGGGGCGTGGGCAGGAGTCTCTATACGAGAGGTCAGGGCCGCCAAAGCAGCATGACCTCCAACTTCGTTCAACTGGTCTCGTTGAGAAAGCTTTTCTGCAAGAAGAATTTCATCAGCAGGCTCACCTTCTCGCTGGAGATCAAGAAGGGCAGAATAAATATACTGGTGATTAGGCGAATAAAAATGCTCTGGAAGGAGTCCTGACTCCGCACACAAAGAAGTGGTTTCTCCCGTTTGATCAAGAATACATGCGGCAAGCAATCCTTGCTCGGCATCACCGTTGCTCGGAAGAGAAGGTCCCGTAAAAAAGTCAGCCGAGGTTGCGGGTAAAGTTTCTCTACCAAATTCTCGAGAACTGCTTTGTTTCCTCTCACCTTGGGTGCCTATTCTGGGAGATGGCATGAGGAAAATGGAAAGTCAGTTAGCAGATAACAAAAAAATGGAGGCACATCACTCTTCTTCCGTCTCAATTGGGTTTTCCGACACAATTTCAAATTCAACGTCAGCCTTGACCTCAGGGTGTAGTTGAAACGTGGCGGTGAGTTTTCCCAATTCCTTAACCGGTCGGAAGGGAGCAAGGTGACGTTTATCCAAATGAAAGCCCTGGTCTTTAAGCTTGGCAAGCAACTGCGCAGAAGTTACGGAGCCGAACAATTTGCCGCCGGCACCTGTCTTAACGGCGATCGCAACACGAGTCTTTCGTAATTTGACGGCGATTTCTTCTGCTTGGCTCTGCTCATCGGCCTCTCTGTGAGCGCGAGCTCGCATCAGAGACTCCATACGTTTCTTGTTGGAATGATTAAGAGAAACGGCTTTCTTTCTGGGAAGCAACCAGTTGCGTGCGTAACCCGCTTTGACTTTAACGATGTCTCCTTCGGCTCCTAGGTTATCGACTTTGTCGACTAAAAGTATTTCTGTTGTGGCCATAATAGTATGATTAAAGATGAATAGTTATTGAAATAATTTCAGAAAGGAACATCTTCGTTTAAATCGGGGTCGCTAGCAGGAGGAGAAGGACTATCCGATGAGGCATTTGCGCTCATGTCGGGATCACCTGAAGAAGAGACACCCTCCGAAGAAAAGGCTTCTCCTTGGTTGGGATGTTGTGGCGAAGAATCTTGGTGTGATGGAGGAGTAGATCCCGATTGTTGGGACGGGGATCCGTAACCTCTTTCTGCATCTTGTTTGGAATCGACAAACTCGAAATTATCCAATACCACGCGAAGCTTGCTACGCTTCTCTCCCGTCTTCGATTCCCATTGGTCTAGTTTAAGGCGACCTTCAATGAAAATAGGACGACCTTTGGAAAAAAGCCGTCCGATGGTTTCACCAATTTTACCGAAGGCCTCGACATCAACAAAAGCCGTCTCTTCCCTCAAATTACCTTGGGCATCTTTGAAGTTACGACCCACAGCAAGACCAAAGTTGCACACAGGATTACCGCTAGGCAACATTCTTACTTCAGTGTCACGAGTAAGGTTACCGATCAAAAGTACTTTATTGAGGGAAGCCATGGTGCGAGATAGTTTGTGATTCTAATATGCAAAAAGAAATCAAAGTCGTTCGACAACTATGCGATCGAGTTTTTTTTCCAAGGAAAGTTTTTCGAGTAAGCGAGAAGGAAGCATGGGGTCAGCTTCTATATCAAATTGAAAATATACTCCATTTGAAAGATTACTACTCGACTTGCGGGCAAAGTCTTGGGGTCCGAGATTTTCAACTTTTTTTACTTCTCCATCAACTGAACGAATAACATCGCTCATCTGTGAGATAAATTCATCGGAACCACCTTCGTTGCCCCGAGGGTCAAGAACCATCGTAGCTTTATAATTTCGTTTACTCATCTAATTTAATTCGTTCTTATGTTGTTTGATTTACTGAATTCATGGCATGCGCGCAACCCTTGTCAAGAACCTCACGCAAAGTGCACAAAAAAAAGTCCGTTTTATCAGCCAAAATTCGGACTTCTTGAGTCGTCAATCGACTCAAGACATGATCCGCCAAATCCATCCGAGAATCTTTCTTCATGCCCACCCCGAGTCGGAACCGAACGAAGTCTGAACCTATGGCGCGTATTATATCTTTGACCCCATTGTGACCGCCGTGACCACGATTGCACGACAACTTTAATTGGCCTACCGTGAAAGCAGTGTCGTCGTGAATCACGATCGTTTCGGAGTGAACGCACTTGTGGTAATCGAGAAGAGGTTTCAAATACTCGCCGCTGCAATTCATGAAATTGCCAGATTTGACAAGTATTAAAGATTTTCCGAAACTCGATGCGATAGCCGTTTTGGAATGAAAACGCGGTTTGTCTTTCCAAGAAACATCTAATTTTCGAGCAAACTCGTCCAACAACCAATAACCCGCGTTGTGGCGAGTTCCGGAGTATTCCGAACCAGGATTTCCTAGACCAACGATTGCTATCGGAGACACGAATCATACTTAATTATGTGAAGGCACAAGCCTGGGTCGGAGGCGGGAGTCAACCTTCGGAATCATCGGTTTTCTCCACTTCGCCTTCTTCGGAAGAAGAATCCCCCTCCTCGCCTTCGGCAATATCGGTTCCTTCTCCGATGTCCTCATCGTCAGCAGAAGCACGACCACTGGCGCTTGCCACGCAAGCGACGAGTACTTGTAAAGGGTCTCCAGGAAAAGAAACGCCATCAATTTCAGGAAGATCCTTAACTTGTAGATTATCTCCTAAATCCAAATCAGTAATGTCAACTTCGATCGAAGAAGGCAAGGCACTTGGACGACAGCGTACCTCAACCTCGTTCGTATTAACTTCGAGAATACCGCCGGTCATCTTCACGCCGACAGCCTCTCCCACCATCTCCAGCGGGACTTTAGTCTGGAGTTGTTGCCCACGAGTTACCTGAATGAAATCGATATGTAAAATGGCATCGGTCAGAGGATGGCGCTGCATTTCCTTGATCAAAGCCAACTCATCTTCTCCGTCGCCCAACCGGAGACGAAAAAGAGAAGCGGTTCCGGAAGAATTTCGCATCAACTGGCGAAATTCACGTTCTTCGAGTGAATAGGATTTGTTCAAATCCTTGCCATAATAAATTATAGGGATTCGACCGGAGGAACGCAGCTTTTTACAAGCATACCTCCCGCTTTCCTCACGCAAGGCGACATTGAGAGTTAGATCGTTTAGTTGGGACATCGTTGAAGGCTCCTAAGTAGGGAAAAGTCGAAAAAAATAGCTAGTAATCCAAAAAAGTGCAAGTAAACTCGCAATTGCTCGGCATTTAGAGATTTTGGCCGCGACATCGAATTCAACTTGGTTGCGTAGATTGCGCCGAACTATTGGATGCAGAGGTGGGCCAGGCTATTTAGGAGGCGTAGTTGAACATAAATAGGCGAAAAAGTCACGGAAGTCCTCATCGGTCAGAGAGTCGAGCAGACCAGAAGGCATTAACGATCGTCCAGCGGGAGTGAGGGAGGTGATTTGGTCGCGCGGAACCACATGATCTTGACCATCGAGACCGCGTAGAATAAGCACCTTGGGGTTTTCCTCAACCTTGAAGCCACTCAGTATCCGACCATCCTTGGTGCTAAGGATGTTGTGTTCGTAGCCTTCGCGAACCTCGGAACTGGGACGAACAATGGCTAGAAGCATCGCATTTAGGTCGGATCTATCGTAGGGAGTAAGGTCGGGACCGATGGACCCCCCTTTGCCAAACAAGACATGGCAAGCTGCACAGCCTGCCTGACCGAAGAAAAGGCTTTCTCCGATTTTAGGATTTCCACCACCCGAGGAAGCAAGAAAACGGTATCGAGCCATTTTTCGATCGAGCTCGATTTCCGTTTGTAATTTTATGGAACTGAATTGAGCGGTAAGCAGTTTTTGCAACTGCGGTAAATCGTGCAGCCGAAGTTTGGCAAGGATTTCCCGATTGAGGATTTCGGGAGAGATGTTTTCAGAAACACATGCCTCGACCAACTCCAAAGCCCAACCTGCACGGCTCGCCAACAAATGTATGGCACCTGTATGAAGTTCTTCGGGTAAATTTGGGAAAGCAAAAGTTATGGTTTTTCCAATTTCGGGTAAGTTGAACTTCTGTAAACTCAGCAAGGCTTCGTGACGGAGGGACATTTTCTTTCCTGCCGAAACAAGGCTTAGTAAGACGGGAACTGCCCGAACCTCTTTCACGTCACCCAATATCCTAGCAAGTTGGATGCGCTGGGAGATGGGGGCTTTGCTGTCCTTCAGCCGGCCGATAGCCTTGATTGTTGCCTCCTTGTCTCCTCGGCGGAGAACGAACGATAGGTTTTCTTGCCCGAGCGCCTTGGACAATGCACGGGAAAGTCTTTCGGGTAAAGGTGGCAAGGTTCGTCCCTCGAAGGCATTTTCAAATCCTTCCAAAAGTAGAGTAGTATGTGCGGCATCGGGTGCCAGTGCCAGCAAGTGGGCACAAGCTTCCAATTCAGTTTGCCCGCCGGACAGGGCCCATCGCCGCATGAGGTTTTGCTGAGGAAAAGCACCGTCTGCCCGTAGGTGACTGTTCCAGTTTGCAGGGTCTTTGAAGTGCGTTAAAATCGAATCGATTTCTGAGGCGTGAGTTTCAAACCCCCACCAGACAAGGAGGGGAAGGTGCGGATCTTCATCGTCTTCCTTAAGACGGGCAAGACGGGCAAGAATGGGCAAGCCATCCTGAGCTGGAAGACGACGGGCACTAGAGGCTAACTGTGAACGAACTTCGACATCGGATTCGTGTGACGCCATTTCAGCCAATCTTATTGAAACCTCTGAAGAAACCTCTCTCTGGTCAGCAAGCAAGCGTACCGTCCATCGACGCACATGAGGATTCTTGTGTCCAAGGGTCTCCAAGGCGACCTCTTTGCCGAATCCACCACACAAGTTCAAAGCCCATAAAGCCTGCAGGGCGGGTTGCCCGAATTCCTCTTGAAGAATTGAACGGAGTTTTGGGACGTGCGCGGAGTCCGGATGGTCGCCCAATATCCGCAGTGCGGTTTCGCGATGCCAGCGATTCTGGTGTCGCAGGGCCGTCTGCAAAAGGTTGGCGGGAGAGAAAGGGTCACCAAGCCGAACGTGCTTCGCCCCCTTGGTCTTGAGGCGATAGATTCGACCTAGACCGGCATCGGTTAAACCCTTGGAGTAGGCGATGTAATGAGCCACCTGTCTGGCATGGAAGTCGGCCACGTACAAGTTGCCGTCGGGACCAGTCTGGATTTCCACGGGCGAGAACCAACGATCATCAGGATCTTCTCCAATGGTGATGGGCTTGTCCATGTCTTCCGTGCGAAAGGTGGATCCATGTGATCTGAGATCGCTGGCCACAACGTAACGGAGGATGGGCGCGACTCCAAATAGTTTTCCGTGATAGCGTTTCGGCAGGGTCGTCCCTTCATAAATTTCGAAGGTGTGGGTGAATCGTTTCACCTTCGGATGAGTCATAGACGGGAAGTGGCCGAAAGCATAAGGATTGGACAAGTTGCCATGCTTGCCGAAGGTTTTGCTGTAGTAGCCTCCTTGCACATAGTGAAACCCGCGAGTATCACCGCCATTGTGACCGGAATAGACTCGTCCCTTCGAATCGATCTCTATACCAAATGCATTACCGCCACCCTCTGCGAAGACCTCAAAGCGATGAGTCTCGGGCTGATAGCGCCAAGCAAATTGGCCCATGCGGTGAATCGGCTTGAATCCAGGAATGGGCTTGTTGTTCAGACCATGCAGAACAATGTTAGCTGATACGGTGCTCCCATGGGTGGCGTAAATCCAACCATCCGGCCCCCAACGCAGGTTGTTGGCAATGGAATGAGAATCCTCCAAGCCAAAACCTGAAAGGAGGATGCGCGGGGTGGGGGAATCGGGACGATCGTCCTCATTCTTGTCGGCATAAAACAGCAGATATGGAGGATTGAGCACGAAGACTCCGTCGCGACCCTTTAAGGCGGCAGTAACGAGATTGAGTCCATCTAGAAACACCTTGTGGGAATCAAAGGTACCGTCGCCATCGGTATCCTCGTGGATGGATATTCGATCCTTCCCTCGAAAAGGAGAATTGGAAGCGTGGGGTGGAGGAGGAGGATAGGGTGGGTCGTAAACATTGCGGTACACTTTGTCGTGACTAACCATTCGTAAACCTGCAGGCCAAGGGTACTGCCTGTACTCAACCACCCACATGCGGCCTCGTTCGTCAAAGTTGACGTAAAGCGGGTTGGCTACATCCGGTTCACGGAGTACGAGTTCGATTTCCAAATCGTCAGGCGTTATCAGTTCAGGAAGTCGAGCTTCTTTAACTGAAGCAGGCTTGGAGAATTTCTCCGGCAACTTAAGATTCAAGGACCAATGAATCGCATTAATTAGCAATCGGCAAAAAGGAGGTGCTTCAAAGTCATCAGGATGTCCGAGAGAGGTATTAAAAACCCGATTGCCCCAAACCGGTTTGTTCGTCCATGCCACAGGTTCCGTTGCATCAATACCTTCAGCTCTGCCTGAGGCCAGAACCTGAGTCGTTGCGGCTAGCGGGGAGACTTTGTAGAGCGACCCGCCGGATGTTACTTCAGTGGCCGATTGTAAGCCGTCGAGAATAGGATGCCCTTTTGCAGTAGGCTCGATCCTAAACCAAGTTTTTTTGTTGGAACCATGATGGTTGGAATAGTTGCCTCCGAGCACCTCTGCATCCCAACCCTCCCACAGAGCATGTCCCGACGGAGGGTCCTTTCCCCTAAAATGGAATGCATGACTTGCCGTACGGATAGCTACAACAGGGTTGCCAGCCTTCACCCATGCGCGAATCGAATTCATCTGAGAAATCTTCGGAGCACGCCTGCGAACGCTCACGAAAAGCAAATCTGCCGCATCCAAAGCCCGCTCCATTCCCTTTAAATCGTTCCGCCCATCACCATCTTCCGGAGCAATAATATATGTTGCCCGAAACCCTAATGGCTTCAATTCCGATTCGTAGAACGCCGGGACTGTCTTAAGAGTATCGTATTCACGTTCAGCTAAAACAAACGCGATCGTCGCATCTTTTCCAAAGGAACAATGGAATGAAAACAACAGGAAAAGATGTAACCGGAAAAATGTCATGCAGTCACCACCATTCAACCTGAAGCTTAGGTCAATCCAACGTTGATGCCTAATGCATCAACGCCAAGTAAGCAAAGTCAAGTAACGGGCAAAAGTTCTTGAATCGGAGAACCGTATGGCAGAATGGGCATGGGACGACCGGCATGGTCGGAAAACGAGAGGTTGTAATCTATACCCAAATGTCTGTAAACGGTGGCCCAGAGATCGTTGGGAGACAAGGGTCGCTCGACAGGTTCCTCGCCCTTGGAGTCGGTGGCCCCTATGATCTGTCCGGTACGCATCCCCCCCCCGGAAACGAGCATGCTCATGGCTCGAGGCCAATGGTCGCGGCCGGGTTGGTTCACCTTTGTCTTGGATCCCTTACCTATCGAAATGCGAGGTGTGCGACCGAACTCGCCTGTAACGACAAGCATCACCTTCTTGTTTAAACCTCTCTCGTAAAGGTCCTCCACCATCGCTGTTATCACCTTGTCGTAGATCGGAAGGCGCGCCTTGGAGTCCTTGAAAATGTGAGCGTTTACGGCATGACTGTCCCAATTGTAGGCACCTTCGTCGATCCAAGGCACACCAGTACCGCCGTAAGGATTTTCCATCACTACAGTCACCCAGTTTGCACCCGCTTCCACCAAGCGACGAGCCAGCAACGCTCGAGTTCCCCAGTTATGGTTGCCGAATCGATCCCGAGTCCCTTCAGATTCCTTGCTCAAGTCAAAGGCATCGCGCACATTTTCTGAAGTCATCATGCTTAGCGCTCGCTGGTTAAAAATGTCCATCGAGTCAAAGATACCGCTATTGTCGACGTCTCGTCGCATCTGATCGAAATCACGAAGGAGTGTGGTTCGATCGTTGAGCCGCTCGGTTAGTACTTTATCGATATCAATGTTTTCGACCTTGAAGTTCTTTTCACTGGGATCGGCCGAAATGGCGAAGGGATGAGTCTCTGCACCTAGGTAGGCCGAACCGAAACTGAAAGTATTGATCCCGTTGACCCTGCCATTACCGAGAGCCATATATCCAGGCATCCCTCTAGTATCACGTTTGCCCTCAAGAGCCTTGAAGGCCATTGAGCCCACGCAAGGATAGTCATTTACGAAACCGGTCGGTTCCTTGGGGTCGCGACCAGTCAGAAAACGTTTATGACCGCCGCCATGGTCGGAAAAGGTATGGTGAACAGAGCGAATCAGGTTGTATTTGTCCGCGCACTTGGCATGCATGGGCAGAAGTTCGCAAACCTCGATGCCGGGGACATTCGTACGAATGGGATTGAACTCACCTCGATGCGTATCAGGAGCATCGGGTTTCATATCATAGGTCTCCATGTGAGGTGCGCCCCCGGGTAGCCAAACAAATATTACTGCCGTGTCCTCTAGATTTTTTCCTGCAGACGCGGACAGATCACGAGCCTTTAGGAGACTGCTCAAACCCAAACTTCCGGCGGCAGTCCCACCAATTTGGAGAAAACCGCGCCGCGACATAGGTCCCGGACATAAACCATTTAATTCTCCATGCTTCATCAAATAGTAAATTTAAGGGAAACGCCTACTTCGTCAAGAATCCAAGCCTTTGCAGGAAGCACATTCACAGGAAAGGTTTTGACGAAATTCATCAATTACGAACGATCTTTCCAGTCGTAGGCTACCCGAGAATTTCTCCAGAAAAACTTTTCCGACTGCTCGTCCGGTAGTTCGTCAAGGTATTCCTTAAATATGTTGATTGCCGTAGAGTAGGGGGCTATATAAGTGCTCACTGGCCAATTGCTCCCATACAGAAGGCGATTTGGGCCAAAGGTCTTCCAGAGATGATCCAATCGTGATCGATAAGTGGGCACGTGTTGAAATTTCGGAGCAAGTTTTCTTACGATGTTTGAAACCTTTGCAAAAACATTTGGTTTTGTCCCCAGATTTTCCATAGCCCGTTCGGCAGCATCCCGCACAAATGAATCCGTTGAGACGTCAAAGGGGAAATGGTTGATAATGATCCGCAAAGTAGGCACGGTTTCCGTCAACTTCACAATGTTCGGCAGCATGGCGGGTCCACCCAAGACATCCACGCTGAGCCCCTGAGCCGCGATATACCGCAAATCCTCGACATAAGAAACACCCGCAAGGTCGACCAACTCCTTTTCTCGGATTCGAATTCCTCGAAAGAGAGGGTTTTTCGCAAATAGCTCTAGATTTCCACGGAATTCGAGGTCGCCCACCGGTAAATTGCACACAACGCCAAGGATAGATGGACTTTCATTCGCAAGATCGAGAAGCCATTGATTATCCTCTATTCGAGGTGAAGCTTCAACCAAGATTGATTCTCGTACGCCATGAGATTCAGCAGTCTTTAAGAAATCCTTAGGCAGAACAGTACGATAAAGGAGTTTGTCCTTCTCCTCCGGCCAAACCACACCGCCTTCGCGACCAGGATCGTAAAAATGAACGTGAGCGTCGACCGCGCGTGAAACTCGTGCCTTCGAGATTCTAGCCTTTTGCGGTTGGGTTTCAGTCCACTGCCGCGCACACCCCGGCATAAGCGAACCAACACCCAAACCACTTGTGGCAAGAAAGGTCCGACGATCAACTGCTAATTGGCGACTAGTTGGCATGTAATGGAGAACATCTTGAGCAGTTGATCAAACAATAAGCCTAATTATTAACCTTGATCGTAATTTCATGCAACTGCAGAGGAT
>MDTC01093530.1_pt1 | contig 58561 bp, 49 predicted proteins | sample 811181 | NCBI WGS metagenome assembly MDTC01 (sample SAMN05326644, study PRJNA326480) | marine metagenome | isolation source: seawater | place: Pacific Ocean: North | collected 2011 | reverse complement strand
ATTCGAGCGGTCGTTCCAAAAGGGAAGAAGAAGGGCGTCTATGAAGGGCGTGTAGCTGTTCGGAAGAGTGGAAGTTTTAACATCAAACAGGGGAAACAAAAAGCTGTGCAGGGGATCGGCTGGAAACATTGTAAAATCATCCAACAAATAGACGGATACAGTTACAAAAATCGAATGGGCGTGGATACCCCCCTCTGAAGAGGGGGGGATCCACGCCTCAGCAAAACGAAAGGTTAAATTTCGATGAGTCGTTATTTTGTATGGATATTCATCTGCTCCTTGTTGTGGCTCCCCACCTGCACATGTGATCGAAGCTGGCAAGTACAGCCTCAAGAGAGCTGCAATCCCGCCAATACACAAGGGCTGACACAAACCACCCGCTGGAAACAAACGTTCGGTAGCAACGCCAAAAGCGCTTACGCATGTCTCCAGATCGTGTGGGACGATCAAAAACAATCAACGAGCCAATTCGTCGAATTGGACGCAGATGGAACCATATACGGTTTACAGAGTGGGACCGACCTCACCCGCGTCCCGCTCGCGCTGACACTCCCACCTGACGCCAAGGCATCGACCTTGCAGTTTTACGTATTTGTCCTCGCTCCTGAACAAGCGACCACACAATCAGCAGCCCTCTGCCGCTCCATTGGAAACGCACCCACCTACGTCCAAAGATGCCTCACAGACGACGAAAAAGCATACTGCTGGTTCTACCTCTCCTTCTCCCCTTCGCCTGTAGGGTCCGAACAAAACGTCAACACACAAACACAGGCGTGCCAGCTCTTCTCACGTCCCTTCTCACAGGAGCCAAGACTCGAAGCGCAAAAAGAGACCCCACCTGAAGACGCTGGTCCCGAACAGAACCTCAAACAAGATGCAAATGAGCCCCCCTCCCCCGATATGCTCTCACCAGAAGAATCCGTAGACAACGAGCCAACTGTAGAGCAACCCCCAGAGCCTTTGAAAGACGCCCCACAGTGCAATGTCGGCGACACAAGAGCTTGCTACACAGCGGCTCCCGACTCACAAGATATTGGTCTTTGCAAAGCAGGAAAAGAGACATGCCAAGCAGATCGTACATGGGGTCCATGTCAAGGTGAAGTCACACCAGCCCCCAAAGAGCAATGCGACGGCAAGGACGAAGATTGTGATGGTGTCCTCGACAACACAGGCGCTCTCCCCCTGTATACCACACAGCCCACCGAGCTGAACGACATCTCCATCGTCGATATCACAACCGATCCAAGTGGGAACATCTATGTGCTTGGACACTTTAAAGGGAAGCTTCAATTTGGCTCGATCACACGCACATCACAAGCTCTTGCGACACCTGGACAATACGCACAAAACATCTTCGTGCTCGCTTTGGATAAAACGGGTACAGTGCAAGGCCTTTCAACGACAGGTGGGAAAGGAACACACCATGCACGTTCCATCCTGCACCATACCAAAGAAAAAGTGTTGTATGTCGCAATAGACTACGTAAAGGAGTTAACACTCGAACAAAACGGTTTTCCTGCATTGGTGCCAAGTTCGCCTGTTTCTCGCTGGCTTGTCATGACCATCGATCCAACCAAGATCGCTCCAGCAGGACAAAATGGTCTTTTTGAAACGGTCACTTATACGAAATTCCCAACCTCAGCTGGTGGCGAAAGCTTCATCCAAAGCATAACACAACTCGAAGATGGTGTTGTCATTGTAGGTGAGGCCAAAGGTCCATTTGATTGGTACCAAACGACATTCCAGGACACAAACAAATATGTGGTCATTGCACGTCTCAAAAACACAACGAGCACAAGCCAAAACTGGGCACTGCGTTTGTATAGTACGACAGCACGAACCAGCGTCGGTGATGTCAAAGTAGACACAAACAACATTTACATCACTGGGACTTTTGATGGTGGACTTTTGTATTTTGAGCCCAATCCAAACAACCTCACAATTTCAACGGGCTCTACGGATGGATATCTTGCGGTCATCAGCCGTGCAGGCTCCCCCAGTGTCCTCATAAAATCAGTAGAAGGTGTTGGAGGTGGTAGCTCTGCCCCGAAATTGGCCCTACGTTCACTCGAACTCCATCCCCCTGACCATGTGTTGATAGCAGGTGAATTCAACGGCGAGATCAGGATGAATAGCAAAAACATCAACACCCAAGGAAAAAATCAGGGGCTGCTCCTCTCGTTACGCAAGAGCACCAACACATACGTTTACCACAAACATTACATCACACAGTCAACGACAGGGGCGAAGTTCACGTCGATCGTAAGAGATAGAAAAAAACAATTCTACGCCCTCGGAAAGTTTCGAGATCAGCTCAAAATAGCGACAGGTGTATGGACGTATCCAGGATATACGGACAACGCATTCTTCATGCGGTTTGATCCATCCACCCTCCAAACCACGTGGGCGAAGCCGATCCAGAGCACAGGACTCTCTCTCAACAGCTTTACAGTTCAGACAGACGCGCTGACCTTCATGGGCTCACTCCCCCCTTCGTTAAGTACAAACACCAACAGCGTGGATTTCCTCTTCCCACAATCAAAATCCCCAACCAACATTGGCAAGCACATGACATTCCTCATGAGATTGCACACTTCAGGTCGATGGCAAGGTTGCTTCAATCCCTGACCATCGATTTTAAGCGGGACAAAACCAGAGCCTTGTAGAAGGTCTTTTTGGAGTCATGAGGGAGCACCACACAACAGATACAAGGGTATCGTCAATCTTTGTTGGTGGGGTGGTGTTTGTCAGGGGAGAATAGCTGAAGAAGAGAGCGAGGCGTGTGAGGGAGGAATTACTTGCCAGCAGCGGTAGGAGCAGCTTGCATGTTGTTGACAAGTTTGGTCAAACGGGAGACTTTGCGGGACGCAGCGTTTTTGTGGATCACACCTTTGGTTTGGATATGATCGATTGTGCGGATCGCTTCGCGCAACAAAGTAGGTGCGTTCTCTGCGTCTTCGTTTTCGACAGCTTCGCGAACTTTCTTCACAGCTGTACGCATGGTGGATTTCCAGAAGCGATTGCGCTCTTGGCGTTTGACGTTTTGGCGAAGTCGTTTCAAAGCGGAACGATGGTTGGCCATGATATTCTCCGTAATTCGTTCGTTACAAAAAGATATGTACTTTGTTTTGATACAAATATTTCATTTACTGTGAGTGAAGTGAGGTGCCCTCAGTTTCACTCACAAAACCCATCGCGGCATCACATACACCATACAAATCCCTTGATTCTTCGGGTGGTTGAATGAATGTAGGACTCCGTGGAGTTTGAGACACCTTCTCCACGAAAGGATGGGTGCAAGGGCGATCTTTACATGATCCTACCAGACAGCAGGATGCAGAGCGCAGAGCGATTTTCTATAACAGGCTCGCAGACAAAAGTCAAGTCAATCCTTCAGTGTTGGCTCTCTTTTGGGAGTCATCGCGACCTCCTCTGACATTCCTCACACGAAGACATCACATCACACCCCAACATATTGACGAAAAGGCGACTTCATTCTATGCTTGTCCAATAGATGGGTTGCCCTTTTCCCAAAAGATTCAGATCACCATACGAGGAACAAGTGATGAAAACGTCCATTCAAAAGAGATCCACCCAGCAAGAAGGTTTTACCCTGGTCGAGATGATGATCACGGTGGTGATTTTGGGTATCATGGCAGCAGTCGCGGTCCCCACATACAACAAGTTTATCACACGCGCTCGCGAAGGCGAAGCGAGCCAAAACCTCGCCAAGATCGCAGACGGCGCGCGGATCTACTTCTTCAAAGAGCATCTCGACAACAACGGCATTGTGCTCTCCCCTCGCTTTCCAGGCGCCACCACAACGTGGTACAGAAATCCATCGACCAACCCATGCCCTGGTGGTGTCTCCAAATACGCAAAGAACCTAGCCGCCTGGCAACAATATCCCTGGGATGAGCTCAACTTCTCATTGACCACTTCACATTACTTCCGCTACATGTACAAGTACGACGCAGCGAGCGGCTCAAGGGGTCCACGTTATGACATCCGTGCGGTCGGAGACATGGACTGTGACAACACACGCAGTACATTCAGGCTCAGAGGTGAGTTGGACAACGCAACTGGAGAGATCCAACGCATTCCCGTCACCGTCACGAACGAGGGAGAGTAACAACACTCCCACAAGACAACTCGCCACCCAACCCCCACCACACCACCACTCAAAATACACAAAACGTCACGTGAACAGCAGGACACACCTATGTACACAGCACTCCCTCCAGGAAAAAGCCTCAAAACACTCGTGAATCTCATACTCTGTGCGTTACTTGGCCTCACAACGATGGGTGTATCTCGTTGCTCCCTGAAGCCAAAACAGCGCACCTTTTACATCGCGCAGATCGTCTCTCACATCCCAAAAGGCACCTCCACCTCGCCCAAAACACTCATCGGCCCCAAAGACCACTATGTCCCCCAACAAAACAACTCCTTTTTTTTGCCAGCCAAAACACAGATCGTTGTTCGTATGGGGCTCCCTGCGCAAAGAGGATACTGCCGAAAACTCACGCTCCATATCCCAACACACAAAGAAGGCGCGGGACGTTTACGCATCTGGTCAGCGCCCTCAAAGAAAGGTCCTTGGCGACCGATGACACGTCTGACCAAAAGCGGCTCACTCGATCTCGACACCATCCCCTTCTCTGCAGTCCGTTATCTCAAGCTCGAAGAAGACGTAGAAGGCGGTGAAGGCAGCTGGATCGACGCGATCGGCATCCTCACCCACACAGAGACATGGCTCCCACCAGCCAAACGACCACTCCCTGCCAAAACACCACTGAAGACACTGATGACACAGGCACAACAAGCAGATTCACCGCAAAAGAGCCTGGAGTTGCTCGAACATGCGTGGCGAATGTATCCAAAGAGCCGTGCTCTTCAACTTCAGCTAGGTGCGTACTTTACGGAACAAAAGAGTGAATACCGCGCACTTCATCACTACCTGAAGGCGCAAACACAAAAACGCCTGCCCAAAATACACCTGCAAAATCTCAGTGAAATCTACCTCGCGCTTGGATTATGGAGACATGCACAGACGCTTCTGCGCCAGTGTACACGGCGCTTCCCCTTCCATACCCCCTGCTACAAACACCTCATCCACGCCACCAGCCTCGCCAAACAAAAAAAGCTCATCATCTTCTACAGGGATCAATACTTGATCGCGAACAAACGGGCCAATGCACAATATCGATCCTGGGAGTACACGGAGTTTATCCAGCACTTCTTTCGCCAAAGACAACCCATTATCGAGCAGCTGCCAAGAGCATTCTCACGCGCTGAACACAAGGCCTGGTCGAACTTTCTACGCAGTCTGTTCCCCTTGAACAAAAGACTCCTCAACAGGCAAGAAAAAAAGAGACTGCGTCGGCTGTCCTCTCCCCCACGTAAGCGGTAGACTCAGTAGTTGTTTTTGAGCGCGCGGGCGATCTGACGCTTGGCCTCGCGTTTGGCGATATCCTGTCGTTGGTCGTGTTTCTTTTTCCCGACACAGATCCCGATCTCCACCTTGACCCAGCTCCCCTTAAAATAAAAACGAAGAGGAATCAAAGTGTAGCCATCCTGTCGGGTCTGTCCCCACAGTTTTTCGATCTGTCTTTTTTGGGCGAGCAACTTTCGACGTCGCTCAGGCTCGTGGTTAAAACGGTTGGCTGGACCATATTCATCGATGTGGGCGTTGAGCAACCACAGCTCACCATCCTCGATCGCAGCATACGAATCCTTAAAGCTGAGTTTCCCCTCACGCAGGGATTTCACCTCTGTGCCCAACAAGGCGATCCCTGTTTCGAGTGTATCCTCGACAGTATAATCGTGCCTTGCGCGGCGATTGACGGCGATGATCTTGCGATCTCCGTCCCAACCTTTGGATTTACTTTTCTTCGAATTTTTCGCCATCAGAAGGCCTCATCATGATTCAGGAAGACTACACTCTCCAGAGAGTGGAGCGTTGTCGATTAATCTCGTCTGACCAAGGTACGCGGAGACAAACACGCGCTCTGTCCCATCGAGAGGTTCTTGCGCCGTGTGTAGCGCAAAACTGTCTCGAAGCTCGACATAACCGGGACGCAAATGCTCACGTCCAGAGAGCTGTCCACGCACCACGTCGAGTAACGCTGCGGGCGCACGCTCTCCGGAAGCAAATGCCTGACGTGCAAGCTTTAACGCTTGATTTAGCGCCCTCGCGTCCTCTCTTTGTACATCGGAGAGATACACATTGCGAGAGGACATTGCCAGACCATCCTCTTCACGGACGATGGGCGCGCCAATCACTTCAACCTCCATCAACAGATCGCGTACCATACGTTGAATGGTGACCAATTGTTGATAGTCTTTTTTACCAAAGACCGCAACATCCGGCAACACGATGTGGAAAAGCTTGGCAACAACCGTCGCAACACCCCGAAAGTGCGTGGGCCTCTCTACACCACACAGCGCACGTGTGAGCTCTTTCACCTCGACAAATGTCTGCGCACCTTCAGGATAAAGCGCTTCGACAGGAGGAAGGAAACACGCTGCCGCGCCTGCGTCTGTGATCTTTTTGATATCCCCTTCGTGATCGCGAGGGTAGCGATCGAGATCTTCATCAGGCGCAAATTGTGTGGGATTGACAAAGATACTCACGATCACCCGATCACTGTGTTGAAGTGCACACTCGATCAGGGACAGATGACCTTCATGTAGATATCCCATCGTTGGGACAAACCCCACACGCAAACCTTGACGTTTCCACGCCCGCGATTGTTCACGGATGGTGTGGACCTCAGAGAAAATGTTCATCGAGTAAAAACCTTTAGGGGAAGGTTGTTGATGGTTGGTGGGCTAAAAAGAATGTTCAGCGGCAGGAAAATGGGCCTCTTTGACGTCATCGAGATAGTGATGAACGGCGCCGGAGATCAGCTCGTGTAGAGAAGTGTATTGTTTGACAAAGCGCGGCTGAAAATCGGGATTCAAACCGAGCATGTCATTGACGACGAGGACTTGCCCATCGCAGCCTTTTCCGGCGCCAATGCCGATCGTTGGGATGTCGAGCTGTTCGGAGATCTCACGCGCGAGATCGGCGGGGATACATTCGAGGACGAGGCAACATGCGCCTGCAGCTTGGACAGCCTTTGCGTCTTCGATGATCTGCGTGGCCTGCTCAGGGCGTCGCCCTTGCACGACAAATCCACCGAGCGCATGGACACTTTGAGGTGTCAATCCGAGGTGGCCGACGACAGGAATGCCTGCGCGCGTGATCAAGCGGATCGCGTCTGCGACCTCTTCCCCACCTTCGAGTTTGACACAGTGTGCGCCACCTTCTTTCACGAGACGGCCAGCGTTTTCGAGCGCTTGTTGCGGGGAGATCTGGTAACTCATAAAGGGCAGATCACCGACAACCATCGCGCGACGTGCGCCACGTGCAACACAGCGCGTGTGGTAGATCATGTCTTCCATCGTGACGGAGAGCGTATCGTCCGCTCCCTGTACGACCATCCCCAACGAGTCGCCGACGAGCAACATCTCCACGCCAGCGTCATCGAGCAAACGTGCGAATGTTGCATCATAAGCCGTCAACATCACGATCTTCTCTCCCTGCTTTTTCATGCGACGGATCGTGCGAACAGTCACACGACGTGCATCATGAAGGGGACGCTTTTTGCTCGTTGGTGTAGGTGGTTCTTGTCGCTGAATTGCGGCCTGAGTAGGCTGGCGTTTCTCTTGAAGGTCCACGACCTTCGCTTGTGGGTTGGATGTCTCTTGTGTGGATGTTTGGGGTTCTTGGCGCTCGGTCTCGATCGTGCCTTTACCGTACATCATGTGCTCCTTTTGACTTTGTCCATGTCAGAAAGGAACCTCTGTGGTGGATAGAGTCTATCGCTCTATCATTGCTCGCCTTCGAGGCTCCGTCCCTGTCCGAATATCGTTCGGCTCAAAGCGGTTTTCATACAATACATCGAAGAGATGGCTCTATAAGGTGGCAGCCACAACGGGTCTACCCCTTTACCACGACGTCGATGCGTCTCTGGCTTTTACTGTGCCCAACAGGACACTGCGTCGCTCGCCTCCAAAGAGACAAGGCGTTCACAGCCTACTCAAATTGATGCGAATTGCAAGAAACAAAAGCAAGCGCCCACCAAATAATGCCCCCACCACCACACCAGAGAGAGTGCGTAGACACACGATGCGTGTACATCGGCACGTCGCGTTGACTTGCTCATCAACACACACGATGGACTTTCATGTGATGGACGTAAATCATAAAGGAGAGGAGCATCGGGGAGAGAGAAAAGTGGGTACGCTGCAAAGATTACTTTTTGCGGCTGGAAGATTTTTTGGTGGTCTTTTTGGAGGATTTCTTGGAGGACGTCGCGGCCTTCTTTTTGGAGCCAGAAGATTTTTTGGGCGCGGCTTTTTTCGCGCTTGATTTCTTCGCGCTCGAGGATTTCTTCTTCGCTTTTTTGGGATTGGCGACAACTTCTTTCAAGTCGGAACCTGCGTTAAAGACAGGTACTGTTCGTGCAGGGATTTGCAGGATCTCTCCGGTCTTGGGGTGGCGACCTGTTTTGGGCGCGCGATCTTTCGTTGAAAAGGATCCAAATCCTTTGATTGCGACACGATCACGCTCACCCAACGCACCTTTGATTGCGTCAAACAGCGCGGAGAACGTGACTTCGATGTCTTTTTTTGTCAAACCGGTTTCAGTCGAGACTGCAGCGATCAGTTCTTTTTTGTTCATAGCTCTTCTCCTGTGTAAATATACACGTGTTTCTTGCGGGGTAACGACCTGCATAGACCGTCCCTATGATACCATTGCTTTTCCGATGATTGTCTTCTCTGGTTGTAACCGAGCCATCCTACCGTCGTCAAGGAGAAAACGTAAAAACTTGGTAGTTTCTCCCCTTATGACCGGCAATCCCTCTTACAACAGGCACACAAAACAAAGATCTAATGCACTGTTTTTATTAAAGAATACAAATCGCTATTTTTTGTACAAAGAGCAAAGCTACATACGTGTGACAAAAACCACTTGGGAAGGCAAAAAAAGAGTTTTTCTGAACCCAAAAAGGAAAGACCCCTCACTCTCTCTGGTGACAGCTCGTACATGATCGGCATTTTTTGGTGAACACAAGATCACATCGCTTATGTAGCTTTGGGCTTTGTTCACTTGCCCTTTTGGAAAGATTGGTGTCCACAGCGCGGACATCGTTTCATCTCGAACTCGACGGTCCCGCTCCAACCGCAATTCTTACATTGTACGTGGTGTCGGTAATCGACCTCTTTCGACTTGAGGAATGTCCACACAAAACGAAAGAGCCAAATCAAGACAAACAACGCAACAAGCGCAAGCAGGAGATGTTTGACAGTATAGCCGTCGTACAGCTCCATGTAGTACAATCGAGTGAGCTTTTGAATGATTTCGTTGTTCTTCATCAGCGGAAACCTTTTGTATTAGCGCGGGATGGGGATCGCGTTGATAAGGGCTTCGATCACTTCTTCGATCTGGTAGCCTTCGACTTGCAGATCAGGCTCCATGATCAGACGATGTCTGAGGACGGGGAGACTTGTGGCTTTGACGTCTTCGGGGATCACGTAGTCACGACCACGGATCACAGCGAGCGCCTTCGCACACAACAACATCGCGATTGAAGCGCGTGGACCACCGCCGAGCAGCAGCTCATCTGCGTCACGGGTTTTGCACACGATCTTACGGATGTACTGGAGCAATCCTTCTGTCACCTCGACTTGCTGCATCGCCTCGCGCGCCTTTTCGATCTCGGAGAAAGGCAGTACAGGCTTAAGATCAAGCGCATCGAGTTTTTTGGCATCAAAACCGCCGTGATATCGCTTGAGGATCTCATCTTCCTCTTCGACACTGGGGTAATCGATCAACAACTTGAGCAGGAAGCGGTCGAGCTGCGCCTCTGGCAACGGATATGTGCCTTCATATTCGAGGGGGTTCATCGTCGCAAAGACAGTAAACGCTTGGCTCATCGGATATTGCACACCATCAATCGTCGCCTGTCGCTCCTCCATCGCTTCGAGGAGCGCGCTCTGTGTCTTGGCGGGTGTGCGGTTGATCTCATCGGCCAACAGAAAGTCCGTAAAGATAGGACCTTTGACGAGGTTAAATTGCCCTTTGTCGAGTTGGAAGACGTTGGTCCCGAGGATATCGGATGGCATCAGGTCGGGTGTAAACTGGACGCGGTTAAACTCGACGTCGAGTAGCTTTGCGAGAGTACGGACCATCAAGGTCTTGGATGTTCCGGGTACACCTTCGAGGAGGACGTGACCTCCGACAAAGAGTCCCACAAGCATCCACTCTGTGATGTCTTCCTTTCCGACGATCACACGGGAAAACTCACTCTGTACGGCTTCGACTGACGTTTTGATTTGCTCAAACAGCTCGTTCACGTTCCCCTACTCCTTTTCGCGAGAGAGATTGAAGAAAGGTATCCACTTCTGCGGCATACTGTAAAAGAATATGGTTGTCTGGAGGTTCTGGTGTGTCGGCAAGAGACTCTAACTCGATCAGCAAGGAGACACAACGTCTCGCCTCGGGAACACCTGCCCTCTCCAGCGCTTCGAAGGCCTTCTCTGCGTCACGTGTCGCACGGTGTCCGATCCGCTCTCCCATCGCAAATCGCAGCTGCCACGCGAGCATATTTGCGCAGTGTGGGGTCGCCTTCGCCTTCTCGTAAAGGTGCGCGAGCGCGATGACGTGGCTCCCCTCCCATGTCTGGGTGTCTTGCTTTCCCTTCGCTCTCTGCACAGGAGAGTGACTCCACCACAAGAACAACATAAAGCCCAAGAGCGCTTGTAGAAAAGCCGCTCCCCATCCTCGGTGAAAGATGTACATCAGTAACGTACGCTGGAATCGATATCCGTGGTGATATTCATCGAAAAAGATCGGCTCACCACCTGCGTACATACGTAGAAGATTACTCGCAAACCAAACGTTGGCTTTGCGTTCGAGTCCCTGGTTGGCAAAGATCTTGGGAGAGCTGATCATCCACACGCTCCCCTTCCCGATGTCCGCGCGGATGACCCGAGCATATCGACATAGAGAGCCACCACACTTGAGCACCTTGCTTTTTTTGGGCCAGCTCTGAAAGAACACACGCCCAGGCGTCCAAAGTTTATGGGGATTGTAATGATCTGCGTCTTCTTTTCGGGGTGGTGGTGGCTGTTTGGAGAGACGGGAGTGGGCCTTTGTGTGTGCCTTTGGCTGCAACCCCAGTACAACGCCCAACTCTTTGTAAAAAGTGTTCTCTACCGATGACGCGATCACAATTGTATGTCCGGCCTCAACCCAGCGCTTCATCGCCTTTGCTTCGGCCTTTTTGAGACCGTGCGGTTGCACGATAAACAGCAGCTGTCCTTTTCTCGGCAAGAGCGCAAGAGATTGCTTTAACCGCCTCGCCCGGAAACCGAGCTGTTTGGAGAGCAAATAGAAAGCCCGTGTCCCCAAACGATCGCTACGAAAACTCGAATACTCACTCTTGCGATTTTGCTGTTCATCGCGTGCATCCCACAACATCAAGCCAACAATCGCAACAAACACCACAAGGATCACGAGAAACCAGAATGAATCAGAGCGCTGGTTCATGACTCACCTCCCTCACTCTCCTCTTTCGACATTCTCGGTGGACGGTGGCCTTTTTCGGAGACACCTTCGCTCGTCACCTCATCGCGCACTTTCCTCTCCTCAGTGGCAAGAAACTCGGAAGCTGCAACGCGCTGATGAGTAAGCTCTTCAGTGTCTGCGTGTCCATCGATCGCCTCTTGTGCAGGCGTGGAAGCGCCTTCTTGTGTTGATGTGGAGCTCTCTTCTTGTGTTGATGTGGACGTGAGAAGTTCCTTTTGTTCGATCTCTTCTTCATCATCTTCGGGTGCAGTGTCGATGGCTGACTTTGGCAGCTCCAAAGACAAAATCGACTCGACGAGACCTTCGCAGGTGACGAGTTCATTTCGGTCACATGGATGTAATCCATACCATGTGCGCTCAAAGCGTGCCAACAGCTCGGAAAACAGTGGATAGGCCTCAGTGCTACGTCGTAGACGGGAGAGATAGGCGTGGTTTGTGGTGTTGGGTTCGATATAGAGCACACCCATGTGATGGAGACGCAACAACAACAACCAATACACATGGCGGATCGCCTCGCGAAAATTCCCCTCTTTTGCGAAACGTTCGATCGCGTCACGTAGCTCATCGGTGGTTCGTTCGCGAAGATCGATCTCAGGTTCCTCTTCTTCGCCTTCGGCAGTCTCCGTGCTCGTACTTTTTTGCGCGCCACGGCTCTGGATCGCCAGTCGTATGAGGAAGAAGAGCACAAGCGCGATCAACACCCCCCATACAAAAGGTGAGCGAAAGAGATTGACGATCCCACCGACGAGTGAGGAGAAGAATGTCAGGATAGACTGCATCCATCCAGGAGGTTCGACCTTTTGGCGCTTCCTTACCGGTGGTTTTTTGGGTTTCTTAAACAAGAACCCAAAGAGTTTTTTGAAGGTCGTTTTCACCCAATTCGCGAATCGCTCGACCATTGAGTTTGCTTGTTGGTTGCTTTTGGTGTTCTGGAATTCCTTACGGCGCAGGATATTTTGCAACTCTTTGGAAGGATCTTTTCCTCTGATCCGTTCTTTTCGTCCGAGCTCTTTGGTCTGTTTGCGCACAACAGGGCGTGGCCTAGCGAGGACAAATCCAACGGTGCCTGGGACTTTTCGAGGTGGTTTTGAGCGAGGAGCCTTGCTGTACCCTCCCTCCTCTTGAGCGAACGCGCTGTGTACACCGTTGTGGCCTTCACACACGACAAACAAGCAGATCGCGATGAGAAGCAGAGACCTGTAAATGTTATGAAGCGTCGGGTGCATCGTTGACCTCTTGTGAAGTGGTGCCGATCAGCAGATCGAGCCAGAGACGAAGATCCCAACCTTCATTGCGCACTCGAGAGTCGACGTATGTCATCGCGAGAGTCGCGTTCTTAAGTGGCGCGAGCAGGATCAGTGTGAGCCAATACAAGAGCACGCTGCTGTACGGAAGCTCGCGCAGTGCGCTCAACTCGGAACCAAAGAAGTTATGTCCGACAAATAAGATCAGGTACTTGAGCAACAATAGGTTGATCCAGAGCAGCAGCTCTGCGCCACGAAAAAACAAGAACAACAGGAGCAGTCGTCCCCCTGCCCCTTCTCCGAGTCGGAAGGTTCGCATAATAGGTTGAAAAAATCGCGACTCGGATTCGATTGCGACGACCGCAGGCAACATCCCCCAACGTGCGACGATAAAAGCTCCAGGCGCGATGTAAAACAACATCCCCACAAGGACGGAGAGGACATACAACGGTCCGAGCATCAAAAAGCTCTCAGGGCGGCGCGCTGTGTAAGCGAGCGCCTCACGACTTTGGATGTGGTCTCCCAAAATCCAGCGATACGCCAGATAGATCTGTGCAGATTTTGACCAGTGGTACATGTAAATCGTGAGCGGTAAACCGAGCACATAGGGGAGCGCGTAAATGATGTAAGCATCCGTCCCCCAACTCGACTGGTTGTAGTGAATGTAAAACATCCAACCAAACAACGCGACGCCAAAAGGCCCCCAACTCAAAATCGACAACAAAAGCATAGAACTGGGGCGTTGACGGATCAACTCAAACGCTCGATCCAACACCTCAAACCAGCTCACAGGCCGAAGGGAACGAATGATATCTTCTCTCTGCTGAACGGACATATCAACTTTCCGAAAGTTTGGATATAAGGGCAGGTGAGAGGCTGAGTATGAGAAAAAAGGACAGCATTACAATCAACAACACAAACCCCATCAAATAACTTCCCCTACGTTGCCATCGCAGCGTCTGCGCAGGAGCCTCTTGTTCTTGCTCTGCCCGCACAGGCACCCGCTCTGATTCGACGGTTGAATGGAGGGTTCCAAGGCAGGTCTTGCAGTGGTTGATGCCGTCAATTTTGGTGATACATTCACTGCAATAAAAGCGCCGACACACGACACAGATCCCCATCGCTTCGCGATCGGGGTGTTGAAGACAGCGACCAGTCAAGGCCTGCTGTGGTGCCATGTTCATCTGTGGGGGGACATGTTCGCTCATCGAACCCCCACAAGGGCGATCACAGCGAGGACAAAGATCGCGACGATGATCATCACAACAAAGAACGGCACGAAGACCGCCATCAAGACCCTTCCGAGGGTCATATCATGCGCTCTTTTGGCACCATAAATCTGAAGCCCCATCTGCCAAAACGCGCCGATATACATCCCGCACAGAGGGATCAGACCGAGGATATAAGGAGCGGTCGCATAGCACAGCACACGCACAGTAGCCTCGTACCCCTTCTCTCCACCACCAAAGAGTTTCAGACAACCGTGGTAGATCCCACCTCCTACAAATACCGCCATCACGACGCTCATCGGGATCGAGACGAGCATCACGATCACGTACATAAAGCCCATCACGATCAGGAACCCAGGATTAAGACTGCGGCCTCCAGAGCTCGCACCGAGCACGAGCATCCCGACTTGCAAAATCGCGATCCCGATCGAACCCAATCCCATACAAATCATGGCAAACAAGATCGGCTTGCCGTACCCACCTTTGAGCGGCATGCTGTCGAAAAACGTCGAGGGAGAAAACATCACCTCTTTTACAGTCGCCATAAACTTGTTGTAAAAGCTCATCGAGGAAGAGGCATCTTCCCAGACGATGTATCGGGCTTCTCCCTCCATTTTGTAATAGCAAGGTGCACAAAACGGTTGGCCATCGATCATGCCACGACATTCATCACAGTAGAAGTTCCCACAACGTGTACAGACACCCTCTGCTTCTTTTTGCGCGTGGATAGCACACATGCTGTGTGTTCCCTGACTGACAGGAGGAGGACCGTGGATCGTTTGTGGAGAGGATGGCATAGGTGGTGCGATAGGACCAACATCCCATGCAGATTCAGGTGGACGCGAAGGAGGAGGTTCTTGTGGAGTAGAAGGTGCAGCGTTTTGTTGACCGCCACACATATGGCTGCATACAGGGCAAGGGTGTTGCCCTTCACTATCGACGACAAAATGGGATCCACAACTGGGACATTCGATTAACACGACCACACCTCTGGCATCTGTGGGGACGTCACTACAGAAGAGTGACAGACACGCTCAAACCAGAAGGAGGCGTCAAATGTCGGACCTCAATCTGTTTTAAGCAGAACGACCAATCCCATCATACACAAAACCCATGTCTTTGAGTTGTTGTGGTGAATAAATATTTCGGCCATCGACGATAACAGCTTGCTTCAGAAGGCTTTTTACTTTTTCGAGATCGGCCTGTCGGAAGACCTTCCATTCAGTGACAACGACGAGCGCGTCCGCACCTTCGAGCGCCGCATAGGGCTCATCGACGTATGTGACACCTTCTTTGGGGAGGAGAGGTTTAGCGGTCTCAAAAGCCACGGGATCGTGGACCTGGACAGTTCCGCCAGCCTCGACAATACTGTGGATCAGTGGGATGGAGGGAGCTTCACGCATATCGTCGGTTTCGGGTTTGAAGGCCAAGCCCCACACGGCGATGTTTTTGCCTTTGACGTCACCGACGTGTTTGGTCAACTTTTGGAACAAGCGTTTCTTTTGCTCGACGTTGACCAACTCGACAGCTTCGACGATGCGAAGGTTGTAATCGTATTGATGTCCGACCTGCACGAGTGCTTTGATGTCTTTGGGGAAGCAGGAGCCTCCGTAGCCAGCACCTGCGTACAAGAAGTGGGGTCCGATGCGGTGATCGTAGCTGATACCTTCGCGGATCATCTCGACGTCGACGTCGATTTTTTCACAGAGGTTCGCGAGATCGTTCATGAAGGAGATTTTGGTCGCGAGCATCGCGTTGGCTGCGTATTTTGCAGTCTCAGCGGCGCGAGGTGTCATGCGCAAGATGGGCTGGTTTTCTTTGCAGACGGGTTTGTACAGCTCAGTGAGGGTATCGAGTGCTTTTTCGCTGTAGCTACCGATGATGACACGATCAGGAACGAGGAAGTCTTGTACCGCGACACCTTCGCGCAAGAACTCGGGATTGCTTGCGAGATCGACGTCGTGCTCACAATGCTCTTTGAAGATCTCGATGAGTTTGTCACATGTCCCGACAGGCACGGTGCTTTTGGTGACAACGACGCGGTACCCATCGGCCGCCTTTGCGATCTCACGGCCCACAGCAAACACAGCGGACAGGTCGGCAGAACCGTCAGCCGCAGAGGGGGTCCCGACTGCGATGATACAGACTTCGGCATCTGCGACACCTTCTTTGAGATCAGTGGTGAATTGCAGGCGACCATTTTCGACATTCCTGAGGACAAGCTCATCGAGGCCGGGCTCGTAAATGGGAAGTTTTCCCTTGCGCAATCCAGCAATCTTTTGCTCGTCGATATCACAGCAGATCACATCATGGCCGACTTCTGCAAAGCAAGTACCAGCGACCAAACCGACGTAACCGGTCCCGACAACACAAAGTTTCATATCACTCTCCTGTATCTCAAAATCATTGAACGAAGCATGGTGGGTTGCACAGATGTATCGCATCTGCCAACATATCAATGCAGTAAACCAAATCTCATAGGGGCGCGAGAGCGACTTGCGGTCGTGACAACCACTACAATGCGTCTATGTCGTGCATTCACGCCAGGGACAGCGAGACAGGGCTCGCTTCACACATAAGAGCTGCGGGTATATCATAAGTACGCAGAGGGATTCAATATCCAAGGTGCGAATTTTCCGAGAAAGGGATTCTCAGCTCGCTTTCTTTTGATGTTGAGTACGAATCGTCGGTGCTTTTTCCTTCTCGATGACGCCCTCATCGATCCAGACTTCAGCGACATCTTTGCGAGAAGGCAACTCGTACATCATATCGAGCATGGAGTTCTCCATGATCGAGCGAAGTCCTCGTGCGCCGGTCTTGCGTTCAAGCGCTTTACGTGCGATCGCAGCGAGAGAGTCCTCTTTGAAGTGCAGCTCGATACCATCGAGTTCGAACAGGCGTTCGTACTGTTTGGTCAGCGCATTTTTGGGTCGCGTGAGGATCTCGATAAGGGCTTCTTCGTCGAGCTGATTAAGCGTCGCGATCACGGGGAGTCGTCCGACAAACTCGGGGATCAAGCCATAATTCACGAGGTCTTCGGGCTGTGTTTCCTTGAGCAGGTCACCGACATTTCGCTCACTGCGCGCCTGGATATCCGCCCCAAAACCGATCACGCGATCCTGGAGTCTCTTCTCAATGGTCTTGTCGAGTCCCATAAAGGCACCACCACAAATAAACAGAATGTTGGTGGTATCGAGCTGCAAGAACTCTTGTTGTGGGTGTTTACGTCCACCTTTGGGAGGGACGTTTGCGATGGTCCCTTCGAGGATCTTGAGGAGAGCTTGTTGGACACCTTCGCCTGAGACATCGCGTGTGATGGAGGGGCTATCACTTTTGCGACTGACTTTGTCGATCTCATCGACATAGATGATCCCACGTTGTGCTTGCTCAATATCATAATCAGCGGCTTGCAAGAGGCCAACGAGGATATTCTCGACATCTTCACCGACATAACCGGCCTCAGTGAGTGTCGTCGCGTCGGCGATGGCGAAGGGGACACGTAAGATACGCGCGAGGGTTTGCGCGAGCAACGTCTTTCCGCAGCCAGTGGGACCGAGCAACAAGATGTTCGACTTTTGCAGCTCGACGTCGCCCAGCTCAACCTGTGTGTCGATCCGTTTGTAGTGATTATGAACGGCAACGGCGAGTGTCTTCTTGGCCCGCTCCTGACCGATGATATACTGATCGAGTTCAGCTTTCAGCTGAGCAGGTTTGAGCAACGTAAAGGGCCCCTGTTCTTGCTCCTCACGCTCTTCGATCTGTTCCGCGATAATATCATTGCATAGGTCGATACATTCATCGCAGATGTAGACCGTAGGGCCTGCGATCAGCTTGCGGACTTCGCGTTGGCTCTTTCCGCAGAATGAACAGAAGAGATTTTCTTCATCTCTGCCACGACGACGGGACATGGGTGTCACTCCTCAATGGGCCGGTGTAGGTGGATGTTGGATATTTGTGGGGACAAAGCAGAGGGCACAAGAGTGGGATTAATCGTCGCTCTTATCGGATGAGTCATCATCTTTACGGACAAAGACGTGGTCGATCAACCCGTACTCCTTGGACTCCATCGCGCTCATAAAGTAATCGCGCTCAGTGTCTCGTTGGATGGTCTCGATGTCTTGGCCTGTGTGTGAGACGAGGATCTCTTCGAGATTTTGCTTGAGACGGAGGATCTCCTTCGCGTGGATCTCAATGTCCGAAGCCTGTCCAGACATTCCACCGAGGGGTTGGTGGATCATAATGCGTGAGTTGGGCAGCGCGTAGCGCTTTCCAGCCGTCCCTGCCGCAAGCAACAGCGCACCCATCGAAGCAGCCTGTCCCAAACACAATGTGGAGATGTCTGGCTTGACATACTGCATTGAGTCGTAGATCGCGAGGCCTGCTGTCACAGAGCCACCTGGGGAGTTGATATAGATGTTGATGTCTTTGTCGGCGTCATCCGATTCCAAAAACAACAGCTGCGCGATGACGACGTTGGCCACTTCATCCGTGATGGGTGTCCCCAAAAAGATGATTCTGTCTTTGAGCAAACGAGAATAGATATCGAAAGAACGCTCACCACGGTGTGTTTGTTCGATGACAAATGGTATCAGTGGCATGAAGACTCTCCCTACATGTCGAGGATTGATAAAGGGGAAGGTCAGGGTCAAGATTCCTGGTGGATCAAAACGTATGATCGGCACAAGGGATGGGCAACCCGAAAGTCGAAAAAAAGTCGAACACCAGCGCTACAGATCTTCACAAGAAGAACAAGCATGTCCCCTTTTGTACGAGAGAAACAGACGACCTGTCAAGACGATCCAGGATTGTGTGGGAAAAATCCTTTCGACACATGGACGTTTGCACAGTACAAACTATCTCTCACCGCAAAAGTCGTGGGAAATAAGAGGCATCAAACGCAAAAAGGTTGCATCTTCTCAGATGCAACCTTTTTGATGTGTGCTTCTTAGTGGTCGTGACCGTGGTCATGATCGTGATCACAGTTGTGATCATGTGTATGTTCGTGATCATGGCTGTGCTCTTCTTCAGCAGCCGCCATCTCAGCTGCACGCTCGTCCTCGATACGCTTGTCGCGATCTTCTTTGGTCAGGGTCTCTTCGTTGTGTTTGACCTTGGACCAGAGGAAGTCGATCGCTTTGCGTTGCTTCAACTCTCCACGAAGCGCATCAAGCTCGCGCTCGCCGTAGAGGCTCTTGAGGTACGCAACAGAACGCCCTTGTGAAGTGGCGATCTTTTCGAGTTCTGCATCGACTTCTTCGTCTGCGATCTCGAATTCTTCTGTGCGGTGGACTTGCTGGATGAGGATCGCGATCTGGACTTCGCGGGTCGCCTCTTCACGCATGTTCTCGCGGAAGTTTGCGGGATCAAAGTCGATCTGGTTGTTGGTCATTTGACGCAACTGACGAACCATCCCCTCAGCTTTTTGATCGATGTGGTTTTCGAGGTATGTGGGGGGGATGGTGGGATCGAATTTCTCGATCAACGCGTCGAGCATCTTCTCGTGTCCACGGTGCTCGCTGCGTGTGCTCTCTGCGTTCTCAAGATTCTCACGAAGTGCGTTCTTCATGGACGCAAGATCGTCGTAATCAGCGTCTTTTGCCATCTCATCATCGATCTCGGGGAGGACCTTGGTCTGGATCTCTGTGATGGTGACTTTGTAATGAGAAGTGGACGCCTCGGTGCCCTCTTCTTCATCAGCTTCTTCTTCGACAGTGACTTCGACAACATCGCCGACTTTCTTGCCAGTGAGCGCCTCTTCCACTTCAGTGGGGAGCTGCTCACGACCGAGCCACATGACGAAGTTGGAGATCTCTTGTGGATCTGCTTCGTCTGTTTTGATGCTGTAATCGACTTGGAGACGATCACCTTCTTCAGCTGCGCGATCTTCGACGGACTCAAGTGTGGACATCTTCTCACGCTCTTGTTCGAGCATGGCTTGGACGTTGTCGTCGGAGATCTCTACTTTTTCGAAAGGAACTTCGATTTCTTCGAGGCCTTCGAGTTCGATCTCTGGAAGGATCTCAACTTCGAGGATGAGGTTGAAGTCTTTGCCTTTGGCGATTTTGCCGGGCTCGGATTTCGCGAGCGCGAGGATGTGCAGATCACTCTCTTCGAAGAGCGCTTGTACACTCTGATCGTGGAGTTTTCTGAGGATGTCTTCTTGTGCTGCGCCGCGAAAGCGTGGCATTTGTTCGAGGACTTTGCGTGGGACTTTTCCGGGACGGAAACCTTTGAGGCGGACTTGCTTACCGAGCGTACGGTATGCGTCGTTCAAAAGTTGATTGATCTGTTTGGCGGGAACGTCAAACGAAATCCGTCGGAGAACGGGGCTTACTTCCTCAACTTCGAAATTCATCAGGATATGCCTTTCCTTCCGAGAAATGGAGTTTGGTACATGCCCGAGGGACTCTCTGCGTATTCACACAAGGTGACAATATGATAGATGAGAGGGTTTGCCAAAAAGGAGGGCATGTGGGGGTGAAACATAGAGAACACTTAGTGCGAAGGGGGGGAGTCGAACCCCCACGGTTCATTAACCGCTGGATCCTAAGTCCAGTGCGTCTACCAATTTCGCCACCTTCGCAGGGATAAAGAACATGTGGTGGACAAATTTGCTCATCAGAGCAACGACCCTATCCAAACACAAGAGACCCCACATCTCGACGTGAAGATGCGGGGACTTAAAAGGGTCAAATTGTAAGCACGCCCGGCAGGATTCGAACCTGCGACCTACGGATTCGAAGTCCGGCGCTCTATCCAGCTGAGCTACGGGCGCATAGGCAATATGTTTGCAAAAGACACAATCAGCACGCCTGATAGGATTCGAACCTATGACCCTCGGATTAGAAGTCCGATGCTCTATCCAGCTGAGCTACAAGCGCTTTACACTGCACACAATCCATACACGAACACACTTGAATCACATCGAGAAATGTGTTTCAAATGTGCGTGAAGAAGGAGACTGTGAGAAATAAAATCGGGGCGAGAGGACTCGAACCTCCGACCCCCTGCTCCCAAAGCAGGTGCGCTACCAGACTGCGCTACGCCCCGTCATGGTCTCCTTACGAGCTTTGCTTTATACATAAGATCACCCCAGACCGCAAGTCTTTTTTTTCGCCTCGCAGACCAAACGGGGAATCAACTGTTTTTGCTAACCTTTTACTTTAGGACATTCACACGTGTCACATACGACTCCAGCTCAGACGCACACTCGAAACCAGGCGATCGATCTCCTTCGTGGTCTTGTCATGGTCTTGATGCTGCTCGATCACACAAGAGGTTTTTATTCATTTTACGGCTCGAAGCTCATGGTCACACTCGAACTCTCCACGCCAGCTCTCTTCTTCACGCGTTGGCTGACGCATTTTTGTGCCCCTGTTTTCGTCTTTCTCGCAGGGACAGGAGCTTATCTGCACAGACAAAAACACTCCCCTCTTGAGACCGCAAAGTTCTTGTGGACGCGGGGTCTTTGGCTGATCTTGCTGGAGCTGACGCTGATGAAATTTGTGTGGGCACCGGAACCTTTCTACCTATTCACCCCATTACAGGTGATCTGGGTGATAGGTTGCAGCATGATAGTGCTGGGCTTTTTGTGTTTCCTTCCGACTCGAATCACACTCCTCTTCGGCTTGTTTCTCGTTGTCGGACACCATCTACTCGATCGGTTTGATGCCGATCTCTTTGGCAGCTATTCGTTCTTGTGGATGTTGTTGCACGAAAAAGGGATCTACATGTGGGGGACGAGACGACTCTTTGTGATCTATCCACTCATCCCGTGGATCGGCGTGATGGCACTAGGATTTGTTTTTGGTAAGTGGATACAACAAGAGCGCACCGAGCGCAAACGACACGTCTTTTTGCTCGGCTGGAGCCTCTTGATCGCGTTTGTCCTGTTGCGCAGCCTCTTCACCTACGGCGATCCTCTGCCCTGGCAACCCTCCCCCGATCTGTTGTATTCGATCTTATCCTTCATCAACTGCACCAAATACCCGCCCTCTTTGCTCTATCTGCTCATGACCATCGGCCTATCATTGATGCTCATGTCGTGGCTGGATCGCGAACATCTTGGCCCCCTGGGACGCTGGCTCACCCTCCTCGGTCGCGTCCCCCTCTTCTACTATATCGCGCACCTCTACCTTTTACGTATCACGGGAATCGTGACGGCTTATATACTCGTGGGGACCAAAGCCTTCCAACCTCCACCCGGTCCAGCAGGAAAACCTGGCGCCGATCTGCTCAGTGTCTATCTCATTTGGATCGCCGCGCTGATCATCCTCACACCCATCTCACGATGGTTCGACAAACACAAACGCCAACGCACATATGCATGGCTGCGCTACTTTTAGAAAAAGCGAACACAAGAGGGCTGTGGATGGAGCCTCAGAAGTGGCCAAAAAGGACCATTCAGGGTCAGCGGACATGCTATTGGGAGCGGAAAAGAGCCGAGCGAAGGGAGGGATGTGTGTTACGAAAAAACTTCGGGGTGTTCGGAGAGCCACGCTTTGAGCGCTTGTAAGGCGCGCCCTCTGTGGCTGAGTTGGTTCTTTGTCTCGGAGGAGAGCTCTGCGTACGTCTGCTCGTGCTCAGGGATGAAGAACAGAGGATCGTAGCCAAAACCACCATCACCACGTTCCTCATCGATAATCTGTCCGTGTGCCTGTCCTTCAAAGGCGTGCTCTTCGCCCTCTCCTAAACACAACACCATCGTACACTGAAAGTAAGCATCACAAGGAAAGGAGCCTTTCTTTGCGATCTCCGCACGCAATTTGTCGCGATTCACTTGATCGCGCTCTTCACGTACTTCACTTTGACTTCCGCCATAACGTGCCGAATAGATCCCAGGTGCCCCATCGAGCAGTGGCACGACCAACCCAGAATCATCTCCCAAACAGGGCAACCCCGCATGTGCATAAGCGGAGCGAACTTTGATCTGTGCGTTGGCCAGAAAAGTATCACCGTCCTCGACAGGGTCGGGCAGATCGGGGATATCATCTAACGTCAAAAGATCGACAGGAAGCCCCGCGAGGATCGCCTTGATCTCCTTCAGCTTCCCGCGGTTGTGTGTGCAAATCAGAAGTTGTTTTCGCTCACTCATCACGCGCGCCCATATCTCGCTTCGGGATCTCATAGCTATCGAGGAACGCTCGCCCAACAGATAGGATCTCTTGGATACCTTTCTGCCCCAAGGCCAACATCTCGTTAAGCGCCTCAAAAGAGAACGGATCTTTCTCCGCAGTCCCCTGGATCTCGATCAACTTTCCGCTCCCCGTCATCACGAGGTTGAGGTCAACGTCAGCCTGTGAATCTTCGATGTATTCAAGGTCGAGCAGAGTCTGCCCTTCGACGATTCCGAGGCTGATCGCGGCGACCTCACTGCGCAGCACATCTTCGACACGCAGCAGACCATTTTGTTCGAGCTGACGAAGGACAATCTCCAGCGCGATGTAGGCACCGGAGATCGACGCACAGCGCGTCCCACCATCGGCACGCAAGACATCACAATCCAACGTGATGGTGCGTTCTCCGAGCTGGTCAAACCGGATGATACTACGAAGAGATCGACCAATCAGGCGCTGGATCTCCATCGTGCGTCCACCGACCCTGCTGCGCTCACGTCTCGCACGAGTTTGTGTTGAAGATGGCATCAGCGAATATTCAGCCGTCACCCAACCACAACCTTCTTCGACAAAACGAGGCGTACCTTCTTCTAGCGACGCGCTACAGTGAACGATAGTGTTGCCCATGTGAAAAATCACCGAAGCACCATGTGACGCATAACCCGGCTCAATCTTCATATCTCGTGCGGCATCAAAGGCGCGATTTCCAGTTCGTTCCATGTATCATCATCCTTTATTTGGTGGTCTCTTGAAAGGTCCTGTTTACAAGCAGCTCGTAACATGAATCCAACAAACGCGTCAAGCGCATGCCTCCGATTGTTCTCCAAAAAGACTAGACTTTTGAGATACTACGTGGTATATTCCCGGCACCAAGAATCGAACTTTGGACGTTCATTATACGTACCAATGAGATGGTCATATACGTGTAACTGAATGATTCCAACACAAAAACAATGACGGAGAAAAAAGACTTGGCTAAAGAAGAAGCAATTGAAATGGAAGGTATTGTCGAAGAAGCTTTGCCAAACGCGATGTTCCGCGTAAAGCTTGATAACGGTCACACGATGCTCGCACACATCTCCGGCCGTATGCGCAAATTTTTTATTCGTATCCTCCCCGGTGACCGCGTCACAGTCGAATTGAGCCCCTATGATCTCAATCGTGGCCGTATCACCTACCGTAGTAAATAATCCCCTGCCCGCAGACACAGCCCCTGCTGTCGCGCTGCATACATCATTCCCTCCCCTGGGAAGCCCCACTCACAACGCAATATGTTCCGTCACATATCGCACGTATCGGTGCGTCTACACCCTCACATGCACAACACATGAGACTCTGGCCACACAAACGCCATGACATATCATTGCTTTTTCACAGCACCACCACTATTTTTGTACACTGGTGGGTGTGATTGTGGGGATAGGTGAGAACGTACTTGTATCTCACCCGAATGTATCGCACAAGCAACAGACAAAGACGCAAACATACGCGCACATTGACAGATGTACGAATCCAATCATTCACAAGACAACGCGCTCGACCTCGTCGAGTTAGGTGATGAGCTCATAGAGAGCCTCCTCGCGCTCGAAGAGATCGACCAGGATCCACTCTATCATCCCGAAGGGGACGTTTTGTACCACGTCCTTCAAGTCTTTGAGATCGCACACAAAGAGAGTCACGATCCTGAACTTTGGGCCGCCGCTTTGTTCCACGACGTAGGCAAAGCTGTCAGCATCCCAGAGCACGCAGCGATCGGCGCAGACCAGCTCTCACTCGACTTCTCCCCCCGCGTCACCTGGCTCGTCAGACATCATATGGATCTGCTCTACCACCCCAAGCGCACGAGAAGAATGTGGTCCAACACACCACAACTCGCCGCACTAGAGCAGCTCCGACGCTGGGATCTCGCCGGGCGTTCTCCATACGCCCACGTCATGTCTCCTGAGACTGCGGTCGAGATCCTGTTGGCAGAAACCTCCATTTTTTGCGGTTCACCCGCGATCGAAAGGACATGCAATTACTAGAATGTACCACAGAGTCCACCTCTCGCCATCGCCTGCTGTTTGTCCCTGCCATCGAAAAAATCGCCGATGGATACGGCATGTGGCAGCACACCACGCCCCTCTCCAATCACAAAGAACAACTCTTCGAAGCGCTCCATCACGCCATCCGTGAACACCTAACGGACAAACAAAGACAGGCCATCGAGCTGCACTTCTTCGAGGGTCTCTCACAAGGCGAGATCGCACGCCGCGAAGGGATCTCCCAGCAGGTCGTCCAAAAAAGACTCTACGGAACCATCCGAAAAGGACGACGAGTCGGCGGCGCAATGCAAAAACTCCATGACGCCCTTGTCCCCTTCTTTTCGCCCTCATCAGAGCAAGACGCGCTCACAACAAGCCCATGAAATGGAAAAAATACGACGATATCCGACACAGTATCACCCGCGAAGCCGCCAGACTGATGTACGAAGAAGGCGTCAGTGAGTACCTCCGCGCCAAAAAGATCGCCTGCAAACGGCTGCTCGGTAAAGGTGGCGCGACAAACGCTCACTTTCGCCCTCATATGCTCCCCTCGAATGGCGAGATCCGTGACGCCCTACTCGCTCTTGCCGACATGATGGAAGGTGATAGCCGCTTTGAGCGCTTATTCGCGATGAGGATCATCGCCCTCGAAGTCATGCGCGCGCTCACGCCGTTTGACCCAGCCTTGATCGGCTCAGTCAGCACAGGACACGTCCGCAAAGGCAGCGATATCGATCTACACGTATTCACCGATGATATCGACGCACTCGAACATCATCTCTTCGAACAAGGCTGGATCTATGAACGTAGTGAGGTCTTGATCAGACGTGGGGATGGTTTTCAGGAGTACACACACTTCCATCTACAGCGGGTCTTTCCGATCGAGCTGTCTGTCTATGACTGTTTTGAGAAGCGCATTCAACAACGCAGCAGCACAGACGGTAAGCCGATCGTGAGGATCAAACCCAACCAACTCGAAGACCTCTTGATGGCAGAGCACACAGATGATTACTTGATGTACCTTCAGACAGGTGTATTAGAGGATACGATACGGTGGGAAGAAGAGCTACACTTCACGAGTCTCGCAGAGTCCGAACTGGATGTCTTATGATGTAACCTTTTGTTCGAAAGCTTCGAGCTTTTTGCTGATCCGCTCCAGTCTCATCCCTCGGCTCCCTTTCACGAGCACCCAGGCATCAGGCGTCAGTAATGGCTCCATCGCCTGCCACAACGCCTCGACGTCCTCCTCTTGGTGGACAACTGTTTGTGGTGGGTTGTCTGCAGCCTTGGCCGCCTCAGCCATGTGTTTGGAGAGTGGACCGTAAGCGAACAGGTGTTCGATTCCGGATTTCGCGAGATACCGACCGATCTCCGCGTGTTGTTCGTTCTCCGTGTCCCCCATCTCCAGCATATCGCCGAGCACCGCAAAGCGCGGTTTTCCCTCCCCCAAATCAACCAGCGTGTCGATCGCTGCGCGACAGGACGAAGGGTTGCTGTTGTAACAATCATCGAGCAGTTGAAGCTCCGATTGTGTCTGCACCACCTTCAAGCGTCGCCCTGTCGGACGGACTGTCGCCAATCCTTTGATGATCGCTTCGGGCTGTACACCGAGGACATGGGTCGCGGCGATCGCCGCGAGCGCGTTCCCAACCTGATGACGTCCAACAATGGGAAGATGGACGACGAAGGGGTCTTTGCCAGGGACATGTGCCACAAAACGAAATCCCTCATAGCCCAAGGACTCGATCTTTGAAGCTGTCACGACATCCGCGCCCTCTGGGATATCACGACTTTTTGGGTCTTCTTTGGTGAAGAAGATCTTCTTACACGAGAGAGGCTTTGCGTGGCGCATGATGTGGGGATCATCAGCGTTGACGACCGCCGTCTGTGAGGGGTCGAGGCGATCAAAGAGTTCGGCCTTCGCGGCAGCGACACCTTCAATACTGCCGAGACCTTTCAGGTGGGCAGCGGCGACACAGGTGATGATCCCGACGTCGGGATTGCCGATCTCCGCGAGTCGATCGATCTCACCGGGGGCGTTCATCCCCATCTCCAGAACGGCGTAATCATGGTCTGGTCCAAGACGAAAGGCCGTCAAAGGCAACCCGAGCAAGTTGTTGAAGTTCCCTTCGTTGCGAAGTGTTGGTCCCACTTGCGCGAGGATTTGCGCGACCATCTCTTTGGTGGAGGTCTTGCCATTGGAACCTGTCACGCCGACGACGTAGGGGCGATTTTCCTTGATCCACGCGGCGGCCATGTCACCAAGTGCCCGCTCGGTGTCTTGGACGAGCACAACGGGGACGTCGGGAGGCAGCTCGATCGAGTCATCACTGATCAAGAGCGCCCCCGCACCTTTCTCCATCGCTGTCGGAATGAATGTATGTCCATCTCTTGCGGCGACGAGCGCAGCAAAGATCTGCCCTTTTTGGGTCGTCCGAGTGTCCGTCGAGACGCCCTGTAAAGGTGTAGAGGGTTCTCCTTGCAAAAGTGTGCCACCAGTCGCTTCAGCGAGCTTTGCAGCCGTCACTTTGTAACCAGCTTGTTGTGATGACATACGTCCTCCGCGTTCTTCGAGTGATTTTTTGGCGATCTCGCGGTCATCAAAGGGATATCGAGTGGTGTTGATGATCTGATATGTCTCGTGGCCTTTCCCAGCGATCAGCACGAGGTCACCTGTTCTGGCGCGCTCGATCGCGCCTTGGATCGCGAGGCTCCGATCGAGGCAACTCCACACACCCTTTTGGGTATCGTCTGGGATCGCGTCGAGTCGAGGGAGGTCTTTGGGGATACCTTCGAGGATGTGGTCGACGATCTGCTGTGGATCTTCTGTACGAGGATTATCCGACGTCACGATACATACATCGGCGTATTCGGAGACGACCTTGCCCATCATGGGGCGCTTGCCTTTGTCCCGATCGCCACCACAGCCAAAGACCACAAGCAGCCGACCACGACAGATCGCCTGAAGGCTCTGCAAGACTTTCTCCAGAGCATCAGGGGTGTGGGCATAATCGACGACGACCTGTACATCATGTCTATGGGAAACACCTTCCATCCGTCCAGGGACGGCTCTCATCTGTTCAACACCTCGCTGAATCACAGCGAGCGGGAGTCCATCAGCGAGGGCCATCCCACAAGCGAGCAGCAAGTTGCTCAGGTTGAATTCACCGAGCAGTGAGCTGTTGATCGTGAGCTGGCCGACAGGTGTCTCGACGATCGCGTGGATGCCACGGATACTGACTTCTTTTTGGCGGACTTGCAGGTCTGCGCCGCTGCCAGGGATCGTCGAATAACTCCACACGGGCGCTCGACTACACGCTGCGAGGGTCTCAAAGCTCGGATCGTCTTTGTTGAGGATCGCCTTTCCGTTGGGGGCAAGTAGCTCGGAGAAGAGGCGCGCTTTGGCGTGCAGGTATTCTTCCATAGAGTGGTGATAGTCGAGATGATCCTGGCTCAGATTGGAGAAGCCTGCGACGCGGTAGGTAAGTCCATCAACTCTGTGTTGATCGAGCGCGTGAGAGGAGACCTCCATCAACAGATGACTGGCGTCTTCCTCTTGCATACAACCGAGATAGTGCCACAGCAGGTCAGGCGCAGGTGTTGTCAGAGAGGAGGAGGTCCAGACTTTTTCTCCGACGCGATAGTTAATCGTCCCAAGTACACCGGGCTTATGCTTGGCATGTTGGAGGATCGATTCGAGCAGGTAGGTCGAGGTCGTCTTACCGTTGGTCCCAGTCACACCGAAGACATGTGCGCTGAGCTTCTTGGGAAGAGGTCCATACAGTCGGGCACAGAGTAGCGCGAGCGCGAGGCGTGTGTCGGCGACTTCGAAGATTTCGACGTCTTGAGGCAACACACCAGGGACAGCGCCTTGTTGCACGACGAGCGCGACAGCACCGCACTTGACTGCGTCCGCTAAGAATTGGTGGCCGTCAAAGTGTGCGCCGACAAGGGCGACAAACAACGATCCCTGCTCGATCTTACGGGAGTCCGACGTGACAGCATGAATTTGAGGATCTTGATGACTCTGTAATAGTTGTCCTTCGAGTGAACCTCGCAATGTTGAAAACGCTTGGGAAGTGGCCATCTTGTCTATTCCTCTTGTGTCCTTGGGAGCTTTCTATCCTTACAATCATAAGGACAGTGGTAAACTATCTTGTCACACCAAATCAATTTTCTTGGAAAAGAAGCAAGCAGGTTTCATACACACGAGAGACGAGCGTGACGAAATGGGGGGCGGGGCGCTTGTAAGGGGATTGTCTTGATGGCAAACAAGAATCTCCCTTGACAATTGCCAAGGCGGCCTTATATACGTGCCAACTCTATCCTGCTTGCTTTTGGCATAGATACAACACAGCTTTGCCAAGATATTCGCGAGATATACGGGTACTTCAAGGCGTAGAGTTTCCCCCAGGGAAAGACTATCCCCTACCAGTTCGCGTTCTCACGGGGGTGGCACGCGCAAACTCATCACCGAAATTGCGTCCACGACACGGTTTGTGAGGCCACCAAAAAAGCAGGGAATATCTCAGTGAGATCTTGTGTTCTAGGGTCGGCGTTCCACGCCGACATCTCACGATAAAAGTCAATGATTGTTCTTAGGTAGTCGGCTTTTTTGGATTGTACACAGCGCTGCGTACAAAAAAACACTCCGCCTGCCTTGTTATGTTTATCGTTCGTACGGAAGGATCTATGCAATGATCAAAGTCCAGAATCTCACGAAAAAATTCGGAGAGCTCCGCGCGGTGGATAATGTCTCTTTTGCCGTCGAACAGGGTGATATTCTCGGTTTTTTGGGCCGAAACGGCGCAGGGAAAACCACCTCGATGCGTATGATCACAGGCTTCATCTCCCCCACATCAGGCTCCGTCCTGATCGACGGAGATAATGTCTTTGATGCGCCCCAACTCGTCAAAAGAAAAATCGGTTACCTGCCAGAGACTCCCCCCCTGTATCTGGATATGACCACACAGGTCTATCTGGAGCACGTCGCACACCTCAAAGGTCTGCGACACCGCGACATCAAACGCGAAATTGAACGAGCATCCGACCGCTGTGGACTCGAAAGCGTCCGTGGCCGTCTCCTGAAGCAACTCTCAAAGGGTTTTCGTCAGCGGGTTGGTCTCGCACAAGCGCTACTTGGTAACCCCAAGATCCTCGTGCTTGACGAGCCCAGTTCAGGTCTTGACCCCGCGCAGATCCGCGAGATCCGCAAACTCATCAAAGAGCTCGCGCAAGAACACACCGTCATCCTCAGCACACACATCCTCGGTGAAGTCCAACGCATCTGTAACCGCGTGATCATCATTCACAACGGACAGATCGTAGCCAACAACACCATCGACAAACTCAGCGGCAACGACGAAGACAGCCGACACTGTCGCGTCAGCACCGTCGCCAATGAGAAAGCCCACAAGATCCTCAAAGATCAAGCGGGCATCGAAAAGATCAGCATCGTCGAGCCCAACGAAGTCTTCGACCTCGTCCTCGCTGACGGCTCCGCCGACTACCGCTCCGCCCTCTTGCAGCAGCTCATCGAAGCTGGATGCCCTGTCACTGAATTCCAAAACATGGCACCCACACTCGAAGACATCTTCTTGCGCACCATCCGTGGCGACATCGAGCTCGAAGACGAAGACGAACTCGAAGAAGAAGACGAACTCGAAGAAGAAGACGAGGACGAAGAGTCCGAAGAAGAGGACGAATCCGACGACCAAGAAGACGAAGACACTAAAGACGACGAGGACGAAGAGTCCGAGAAAGAGGATGACAAGGATGATGTGACCTCTGAGAAAGCGTCCAAAGAGTCAGAGGAAAAGAAAGAGGAAAAAGAGCCTGAGCAGGCATCCAAAGCAGACACATCCTCTCAGCAACAGTCGAACAAGAAAAAGAAAAAGAGAAAAAAACGCAAGAAGTAAGCTAACACATGAATCAAACCCATCTCTTTCATATAAGCTCGAAATGGAGAGGGTTTGAGATAGTTCTTGCGCACGAATGAGTCTGCAAGAGGAGCAAAAAAATCATGAATAAACGAGCATTGTACTTCGGCTATGCAGTGGCCTGGCTGGCTGGAGTGATCATTCTCTCTCAAGTGATTCCTTACGCCAAGCTCGGACCGGCGATCAGTGGCCTGTTTATTGGAAAAAAAGCGATCTTGACGGGATGGACCTCAGGTCTGGTTGGATTGTTCGCGACCAAAAAAGCGACCATCACAACCTGGACAGGATACTCACAGTGGGGTGTCTTCCTGCTGTTGAATGTGCTGGCGATGTGGTTGATCTGGACCTTGGCACGTATGTTCCACGTCGCACGACGTGACGCAGATGTAGAAGAAGGCGACATCACAGCGCTCTTCGACCGCGTCAGCATGGGGCTGGTATGGAGCATCGCGACCATCCTGTTCTCCATCTTGATCGTCGGGCTCTGTAGCACAGGTAAGTCAGGGACACTTCGTCACTTTATCTTCTCGTTGCCCAACGGTGTCTTTGAGGCCAAGATCCTCCTCGGCTTCTTGGGCGCGCTTGGCTTGGTCATGTTTATCTTGATGGCCAACCGCAACGTGATGACGATCTTCCTCAAAGAGTTGCGCATCTACTTTACGACGCCTATCGCGTACGTCGTGATGATGCTCTTCTCCTTGCTCGCCGGATACTTCTTCACGCTGGCGTTCTCCAACTTCCAACGCTACAGCATGATCTACCAGATCCGCTTCAAGCAGATGGCCCAATTTAACATCAACGACATGGTCTTGACACAGACACTCAACGTCTTCGGGATCATCTTGTTGTTCTTGGTGCCGATCTTAACGATGCGTCTGATCGCCGAAGAGAAGAAAAACCGCACCTTCGAGTTGTTGATGACCTCCCCACTCACCACCGCAGAGATCGTCATCGGAAAATATCTCTCCGTCGTCGCTGCGCTGGCACTCCTGCTCGGCATCACCCTCATCTACCCATTGATTTTGGGCATCGTCAGCCCAGGCAGCTTCGAGTGGGCACCTGTGTTCACAGGTTACCTCGGGATGCTGTTGCTCGCGAGTGCGCTTGCATCGGTGGGACTGCTGTGCAGCAGCTTGACAGAAGACCAGATCATCGCCGCAGTCATCGCGTTCGGTGTGCTGCTCTTGTTGTGGGTTATCGAATCCGCAGCGGGACGTATGGCCGACGGTGTGGCACGTGAGACAGTCGCGTATCTCTCGATCCTCGCGCACCTCAAAGGCTTTATCAAGGGTGTCGTCGAGGTCAAGGACGTCGTGTACTACCTGTCCATGATCTTCTTCGCCAACTTCCTCACACATCGCATGATCGAATCACAGCGTTGGAAATAATCGAACCGGGGAGAACAAAAAACCATGAAGGGAAATACAGCCATTTACATCAGCTTTGTCCTCGCGGCGATTGTCACCGCAGGCCTGCTGATCGCGATTTGGAATTCTCTATTTGATACAGAAACAAAAGCAGGCCATAACCGCGCCAAAGCCTGGGGAAACCACCTGTTTATCGGTGGGATCTTTATGGCCCTCGTCGGCGTCTTGGTCTACTACATCCTTGAAAAATACGGCTTCGCCCCTGCCATCATTCACGGCATCGGACTCGGAATGATCCTTGGACCGATGATGCGTGGCAGCAGCCTCAGCTTCAGTGAAGGCGTCTTCACCTCGTCGACCTTCTTTGGCAGCATCACGGTCTTCGTGATCGTCGTTGTCTTTGGCGCGCTCTTTGCCATCAACTACATGGGTATCCAGCGCTCCAAAACGTTCGACTTTAACAAAAACAAAATCCACACGCTCTCCGATCAAACCATAAAAGCCCTCAAAGGCTTGGATGAAAAGATCGAAGTCGTCGGTTTTGCGCTTGATCGTCAGTTGCACATTGAGGGCGCTGTCCGCGCGGTCTTGAAAAAGTACCGCGCGATCAACCGCGACAAATTCTCCTTCCGCATCATCAACCCCATGAAAGCACCACAGCTCGCACAATGCTACGGCGCTCGACTGCGTGCGGATGACAAAAAACGCCGAATCATCCCGCTCTTCTTGGCACGTGGCTCCTGTGTTGAGTCCAAAGGTGGACTCAAATTCAAAGGTAAGAAGATCCTCGTCGAAGGACTCTCCGAACAAGAGCTCACCAACAAGCTGATCAAAGTCTCGCGCAAAAAGCAAAAAGAGGTCTGCTTCTTGTCTGGACGCTCACAACCGAGCATCGAGAACAAGAACAAGCCCTACGACTATGGAAAATTCAAGCAACTGCTCATCGAGAGAGGACTGAAAGTCCGCTCTATCGATCTGGTCTCCCTTGAAAATGTCCCGGCCTCTTGCTCGATCGTCGTCAACGTCTCACCAGAGTCCCGTGTCTTGATGCAACAACGTATCAGCCTGACCACTGCACGCCTGAGCAACATTGAGGTTGAGGCCATCCAGCGCTACCTCAAAAAAGGCGGCAAAATGATGGTCTTCCAGGAGCCCCTCATCGAGACCAACCTGGAAAAAACACTCGACACATACGGTATCCAAACAGACAGTCGACTCGTCCTCGACTTCACCTCTGGCTTCCAACAAAACCCACTGCTTCCTGATGTCCGCGAGTTCAACAAGAGCCACGCGATCACCAAGGGCTTTTATGGCCGCACAAGAGCTGTCTTGAGTTGGGCGACTCCCGTCCAAGTCAAGACCGGACGCCCCAAAGGCGTGGTGTTGACCAACCTCATGACGACACGCTCCTTGCGACTGCGAACACCTACAGGTACCAAGACTTGTTGTGTGTTCAGCATCAAAAGTCCAAACACACCTGGATTCCGCAGAATTTTCCGTTTTATGCGCGCAGTGAAGTACCGCACCTTGCTCAGCAAGATCGCTGGTGGCCTCATCGAGCAGCAGATCAAAGACGCCAAACGTGGTCCCTTCAACCTCGCTGTCGCGGCTGCGAAAAAAGAAAAGGGACAAAAAGAAGAGACACGTATCGTCGTCTTCGGTGACTCGATGACAGCGTCCAACAACCTGCTTCAATTCAACCGCTCCCTCGTCCTCAACAGCATTTACTGGCTGACACAAGAGAAGTCGTTGGTTCATATCCCCTCCAAGCGACGTAAACCAAGCCGTATCTTCTTGACGAGCGCACAAAAGAACTTCATCAACTACACTTCCCAGTACGGGATACCGGCCTTTTTCCTCTTTGTCATCTTCCTGGTGATGTCGGTTAGGAGGCACCAATAATGAGTACACGTAAACAAAGCCAACAAATCAACGCCCTCTTGTGGCTCGTCGTCGCGCTGGCGATCGGTGGGTACGCATATTGGGACTTTCAAGAACAGAAAGAAAAGAAGGTCAAAAAAGAGAAGGCCAAGCTCCTCTTTCAGCTCGATCAGAAGCTCAATCCAAAAGAGGAAAAGCAGCGCAAAAAGTTGCTGGCAGATATCAGCTCTTTCACGATCTTTAACACAAAGGGTCCAAAAGGCCGTCAAACTGTGACCGCAACACGTGGTGGCAAAGGTCATTGGTCGATCATCAAGCCCTTCCCTGCTCCGGCAGATGAGAGCAAGATCGACCAACTGCTTGGGGATGTGATCCAGGCCAAGAGCGCGCACTCCGTCGCTGACTGGAGCAAAAAAGGCACCGCTCCTGCGCTGAAAAAGTACGGCCTCGACAAACCCAAACACACCCTCAGCTTTGTCTTCCGTAAAAAGACATACAAGCTCTCCGTTGGGATCAAAGACTCCTTTGCTGGCAAGTACTTCGTGCTCTTGCCACAGCAAAAGAGGATCGTCTCTGCTGAGTCCTCTGTATTCTACGCCGTCGACAAAAAACTCTTCGACTTGCGTCGCAAAGAGATCTTCACACAAAAAACTGAAGATGTCCGCTCCCTCGTGATCACACGCGCGACAGATCAGGTCATCCTGACCCGCCGCAAAGACGGTACACTCCGTGAGTCCCACGCAGGACATCACCACGGACACGACCATGGACACGGCAAAAAGACCAAAAAAGACAAACACGAGACCAAAGGTTGGTTTATGTCCCTTCCTCAGCGAGGGTGGGCCGATCGTGGTGTCGTCAACAGCCTGTTGAGCACCCTCAAGCACCTGCGCGCCAACAAGTTTGTCAGCGAAGATGCCAAGAAAGACAAAAAACAATATGGCCTGGATAAACCCGCAGTGTCCGTTGAGTTCACACTCGCGAACAAACAACGTGTGGTCATCCACTTTGGGACCAAAAAGACCGACAAGAAGAACATCTTTGTCGCTTCAGCGAAGGGTGGTCCTATCGCGCAGGTCGACAAGTACGTGCTCAAAGAGCTCAAAAAGAGCGCCTTTGAGTTGCGCGACAAGAGCGTCGTACGCTTCCAACAAGATGCTGTACACGTCGTCGAGATCAACAACAATGGGAAGAAATTCCGCCTGATGAAGATCGCAGGTCGTAACGAGAAGTGGCGCCTCTACAATCCCTCCCCAGAGGGCGCAAAAGCAGCACAAGTCCAAAAACTTCTGCGCAACATGCGTGGTCTCAAAGCCAGCAAGTTCATCTCCGAAAATGCAACCCCCGCGCTGCTCACAAAGTACGGATTGGACAAAGCCAAAATCATCATCGATATTTACGGCTCTAGCTCCAAAAAGCACCTTGAGAGACTCCATCTCGGCAACCACACCAAAGAAGGTTACTACGCGACGAACGAAGCCCAAAAGAGAATCCTCTTCTTGAAGGCCTCTGAAGTGAAAGACCTTCCCTTGACACCGTGGGCACTGCAAGGCAAAAAACCACCCAAGCCACGTACACCCGCAAAACGCACCGTCGCACCTGTCAAACGCACTGTCGCACCGACGACACGTCGGGCTGCGCCTACAAAACCTGCGGCGCCTGCTAAGCCTGCGAAGACCGTACCTACAAAAACGGCTCCTGCGAAACCTGCGGCCCCCGCAAAAACGGCTCCTGCAAAACCTGCGGCCCCCGCAAAAACGGCTCCTGCAAAACCTGCAGCACGTCCAGCAGAACGTAAGGCTGCGCCTGCGAAACCTGCAGAACGTAAGGCTGCGCCTGCAAAGTCAGCGGCTCCCGCGAAGACCGCACCTGCTAAGCCTGCAGCCCCTGCGAAGACGGCTCCTGCGAAAACGGCTCCTGCGAAGCCAGCAGCGCGTCCAGCGGAACGTAAGGCTGCGCCTGCGAAGCCAGCAGTACGTAAGGCAGCGCCTGCCAAGCCAGCGGTACGAAAAGCAGACGTAAAACCAGCCTCCCGCCCAGCCACACGATAAGCTCCTTCTTTTAGCGCTTCCTGAACTCCCCTACTCCAATTTCCTTTCAATCCCCGCAGAGTATCAAAAAGATCTTGAAGGAGTGACCTTTAAGGGGTATACTTGTGCGTCTTTGTAGGTATATTCATCACCAACAGGTGAATTCATCAATAGGAGAATAGAATGGCTCGCGTTACCGTTGAAGATTGCCTTGAACACGTCGATAACCGTTTTGCACTTGTCATGCTCGCGGTGAAACGAGTTCGCCAGATCAAAAAAGGTGCAACTCCCCTCGTCCGTTCACGTAACAAAGAAGCCGTGACTTCCTTGCGTGAAATCGCTGTCAACCGTGTGAATTTTATCGATGATCCCCTCGCAGATTACCGCGAATCCAAATTCTAATTCCTTCCCCTCCCCCCTACAAACTTCCTCCCCGTATCATCTTTCCCACTAAGGAAGCAGGTAGATCTTTTTGTCGCGTTTGTCAGCACGTTGTTTTCCCGTGATGATCATGCGTTCGATCGCGCCACCTTTGCGCTTGTACTTTTTCTTGGCTTTCTCAAGCAAGACAAAAGCCTGCTCAAACCACGCAGTCGCCTTCTTCCATTTGCCAGCTTGTCTGAACAGCTCAGCGATCAGGTAAGCGATCGTAGGTTGTTTTTTGAGTGGATAGACTTTCTTTTTGAGCGCGAGGGACATCGCGGCGATCGCTCGAAAGCGGAATCTACGTTCAGCTGCGCGGGCTTTCTCTTCGCGAGCGGCCCACATAGCGCGCAGGAAGAGGCGACCAAAAAAGCGTGGCTTCTTGCCACGCGCCCAGTAACTCGCAGCCGCAGCCTGATAACGTAACCAACCAGGGATGATCTTTTCGCTCTTTGCGAGCTTGAGCCACTTTTTAAGGGGGCGTAGAGCGCTGAGCATCTTGCGTTTATCAAAGGGGCGCCGAAAATCTCTTGGGTAAGCAGCATAACCAGATTGAGGGCACATCCAGATGTAATCCCGATGCATAAAGTTCTTGCCATGGTGTACACGTAGATCGGAATCGCGTTTTCGACTGTTGAGTGACTTGAGGACAATGACCTTGATCGTCTCACCTTTGAGTGGACAACGTATACTCCGATGCTCCACAAGGGCACCAATCACACGCCCAAGACAGTATTTTCCATAGACTTTTTTGCCTTTGCAGAGGATGTACTTTTTTCCCTTCTTCTTTGTTTTCTTCGTAGCCTTCGCCTTTTTAGAGGTAGGCTGACTAGCTGGTGCAGTGTTTCTCCCCTTTGGACCGGTTTTTCTTGCCTTTTTTGTGTCTTTGGCAGATATCTTCGTATTCGATTTTGCTTTGTGTTTCTGGTGGGTTTTGGTTTTCGCGGGGCGTGTCGCAGGATGTGGAGGAGAAGCCCCCCACACGAGGGACAATGCTCCCAGCCAGACTCCAAAGAAACACACAACAGTTTGCACAGATCGACCCATACAAATAACCTCAATCTTTTGAAATGTATCACATTTTATAGAAAGACGCTGTCCATTGGCGTGATATCGTCATGTTGGCACGTACCTTGCCTAAAGAAACGTCGCGTACTATGATGGTAGTCAAAAGAGAACACATACGCAAGAGCGCTTGTGGATCGATTACCAAGTCTCACAGGAGGCTTGCTCGAAGAGACACCTGCCCGCAAGGTACGGGAACTTCTTTGAGGATTGAATAAGACGAAAGCAAAGACGTCTAAGTCTGCGAATTTAGTAAAGAGTCATCGACCTTTTGTCGAGGGCTTGATGAATCACCAGATGGAGGTTCCCATGTCTAAATGGAAAAAGGTGCTATTTTTTTCCTGCCTTGCAGCGTTGTTGAGCGTACCTGCAGTGGCGATGGCCCAATATGATCCCGATCTTGATGGCCCCGACACGAGTCAAAGTGCACCATCACAAAACACTGCTCCACCCCAAACACTCACAAACAACGTCGTTCACCCCTACATTACGGTCAACGGCCGCAATGTCTTCTACTTCTACGATGCAGCAGGTGCCATCCGCTACTACTACATCGACAGTGCAGGGATGCGCGTTTACTACCCCACAACATGGCGCCCCTGGTATATGCTCGGTGGTTCACGTAGCTACTTTGCCCCCGCGCCCTACATCGTGTTTGGTGGACGTCCCGTCTACTACTACCACTACCGAGGACGCTATCGCTACTACTACTACACAGGTGGTCGTCGCTACTACTATCCCATCGGATGGCGCCCCTGGTACATGTACGGTGGTGTTCGTCGCTACTACCGCCCCAGCGTCTTCTACCGCTATCGCACGTGGTACCGACACTACTATCGTCCACGCTTCCGCAGCTACTACCGTCCACGCTGGTACCGTCGTCGTATCCACCGTCGATACTACTCACGTCGCTACCGCAACCGATTCTATCGTCGCTACTATCGCCGTGTAAACAGACGTTACCGCGGAAGATACGGACGCTACCGTCGCTACAACAACTATAGACGCTATCGTCGCTACCGCACACGTACACGTCACTACAGAAATCGTACACGATTCAGAAATCGTACACGTCACTACAGAAACCGTACACGATTCAGAAATCGTACACGTCGCTACAGAAACCGTACACGCTTTAACAGAGGTTCACGTCGTTACAGAGGTGGCTCAAACAACAGGACAAGACGCACAAACCGTTACTTCCGTAGCCGAGGAAGCCGCAGCAGTGGCAGCCGCAGCAGAAGCCGAAGCAGTCGAAGCCGCAGCAGAGGTAGCCGTAGCAGAAGTCGCGGCGGACGTAGACGTCGATAAGCTCCCCTCTTTTCCCCACTCATCCCCACCACAAACACTCCCCACAAAAGACAACCTCAACGACACAAAAAGACCGTCGTGTCACACGACTTTCCATTGTCACAATCACTGTCTTGAAGACATCCCACACAGAATGTGTTTGGACCAATGCGCTTACATTTACCGTAATTTGGATTGGTACACTCCGCGCTCTCAGAGCACAGCTGTAACAGACACTCTCCGCTCACACAGCGCGTAAAACCTTCGGGACAATCCGATGACTGTGAACATTGGATGCAATTACCGCTCTCACACTTACCAAATCCGGCAGGACAGTCGCTGTCCTTCTCACACATACACACCCCCTCAACACAAAGAGGCTGCTTAGCGCTCGTGCAATCGCTGCTCGCGCGACATTGCAGACACTTGCCGCTGTCACAAAACTCGTTGGAGGCGCAGTCGCTGTCTTTGGTACAAAAAGGCTTGCAGACGTACTCTGTGGTGTCGCACTTTGGCGTCGTTGCGCCACAATGTGAGTCCTTCAAACAGGCGACACAATCGACACTCTGATCGGCCTCTTTCTTGAGACAGTAAGGTTTCGTCTTATCTGTGGATGAGCACTTACACGCGACACAGACACCATCTTCACACTGAGGAAGCGCTTCTTTTGTACAGTCATTGTCTTTGCGGCAGGCTTGGCATCCTCCCTCGATACAAAAGGGCTTCTCTGTGTCGCAGTCGCTGTTGCTCTGGCAACTGACACACGTCCCTTGTTGACAAAAGGGAGCTGCCGTTGGGCAATTTTCGTCCTCAATACAATCGAAGTCAGCGTTACAGAGCTTGCATATGACGCACGTCTTCTGCGTCACGTTCCCATCACTGTCGAACTGATAATCCCAACAGTCGCCACAGGTTTTGCCCTTCTCCGTGCGCAGCGCACAGGTCCGCTCTCCAAGGGTTGTGCTGTTTGCGGTGTCGTACTTGATCGTACAGACCCCTTCTAGATCGCAGGTTTGCACTGCGACCTCGTCATTTCCTGCCCCATTATCCGTACAGGCCGGCGCAAAAGACAACATCAAAAAGCAAAAGCACAACCAACAACCGATCGCACATTGCAAAAAAACAACAGAAGCATTTCGTTTCAAGTTTCGTGATTCCTCTTTCAAGATCAATGTTTTTTGATCGCCATGGCCTTCAAGTGAGGTGTGATCGCTGCGACCAACTCTTGCTTGTTCGCGAAGATCTCCTCGACCTCATCTGCGTCCCACAAAAAGCTCTCGATCTGTTCATTGAGATAGTCGTAAGCGTCTCCAAAGATCGGTAACTCTTCATCCTTTGAGAGATTGCGACGGACACGTCGCCCATACTCCTCTTCATCGAGGTTGTGCGCGATGAGGAATTCCCGGATCTTGTCTTCCAGTTCGTCATACCGCGTGATATAGTTGTTGATGATCCGCTCGATACGCTTACACAAATCAGGGCGTTGTGCGGCGAGCACCTCTACGAGATTTTGTTTGACGAGATCATCGACGATCAATTGAACCTGTGTTGAGACACGACTTCGATCAAAGCGCATGTGTTTGTGATCCTTTGTTTGATGGGTACGAGACCAGAATGCACACCTCAAAGATGGCTCCATCATACAACAATTTCTACCATTCGCCATCCCCACATCGATCCTTTGCACCCAAGAGACGACCATGCAACCCCCCTTTGACAACTGCACAATCGACGAATCAGACAAGCGTATCCATTTACGCGTTCCAGTCCTCAGCCCTTCTCAAGAGGTAGGATTGGCGCTGTTTCAGCGTCTTGTGCAAGCCTTCTCCACAACACAATCCATTGGCGAGTTTGACGTCACACTCAAAAAGCAGACAAACACGCACCGCATCAAGCTCTCCGTCGCCTCCTACCTTGGATACGATCTCCACCTTCATCTCCATCTACAAGAAGAGGAGATCGAGCGACGAAGTATTTTCGGCGCCGATGCGTTTCTGTTTGTCCTCGACACCGATCCCCAAACGATCGCTCAAAATCGTCCCTTCTATCGAAGACTCGCCAACCAACTCACCCCCTCAGGGCTCTTCCAATCAGCGCCGGTCTTTCCCTACTTTTGGCAACACAGAGGGTTTGTCCACAGCGTCCTGCTCTACCACAGAGAGCGCTCTCGACACATCGCATACAGAGATATCAAAGAGCAGCTCGCGATCGCGCCAGAGTCCTCGTGGGTGAGCGTCGCCGACAGCCCCGAAGACATCCGCAATATCATGCACAGCTTCTTGCAGACCCTTTTGCCCAGACCCATGAGATACACAAGACGGCAAGAGAGCTTTGACACCTTCCAACAAAATTACGAGTCACTGCGCACACAATTTTTACCGCCCCATCACACATCACTACGACGAGAAGAAGCTTTTGCCGCCTTGCGAGGACTACTCAGCGCCCAAAAGCCCCGTCAAGTGACATGGGAAGCGCTGTGTAGCCTCTTCGCGATGTGGCCCGAAGAAGAAGATCTACAAAGAGGTATCCACTACGCCCGTGAACATACAATGCTATGGCCGGCCAAGCTCCGTATTCTTCCGCCTCTGTGGATACGCGCCCTCCTCGAAGGACACGATGAACCTCGCATCTCCCTCGCGAGCTATCTCCCCCTGATCCTCTACTCGGATCGATCTTACCCCGCAAAGCACCAGTGGTTTCGCGCTCCCCTCCTCAAAGAATACGAAGCGATCTTGCTCGCAGGCTCAGGGTGGAAGGACAAGACGATCACGCAGTTTTTGAAAACATCCGACTGGAAGAGACTGACGAGCCTCTCTCTTCACTATATCCTCAATAAAAAACACGCGAAAATGATCGCCAAAGCAGATCATTTCCGCTCCCTCACCTCACTCAATCTGCACGCCAACCCGATCGGGACGGCAGGCTTTACATCGCTCATTCGCTCCAAACATTTGAAGGGGCTTCAACAGCTCAACGTCTCCACATGTGATCTCGAAGAACGCGCGCTCGACACGTGGAGTCAGGGCAGCGAGTTGACCTCACTCACAACACTCGACTTGAGCCAAAACCAGCTCTCCCCTTCCAGCCTTTACGCGCTCGCTGATATCCCCTCCCTACGTACATTACAAACCCTCCGACTGGATCACATCCCACTGCACACAGGTACACGAGCGCTCGCCTCTTGCACACACTTTACAGAGCTCAAGACCCTGTCACTTCGAGATTGTTCGCTCGACGATCAAGATGTCACGCTCCTCCTCAACGACGCCTCTCGCCTCCAACTCAAAGACCTTCACCTGCAAGGCAACCACATCAGCGAAGGGTTTCTTTTGCAGCTCTTTGACCAACGGATGGAACACCCCTCACTACGCATTCATTTGGACATCTCCGACTGCTCACAAGACGTACAAGAGGTGCTGCTCTCGTCACGTGAGACGCCCGGTCTACAATTTCACGCCGGATAGTGGGCGCTAGCACATCACAACGCAAAAAAACTTTGACATTCAGGAGAAAAACGCCGAAAAAAGAATCGCTTTGTTTGACACCGACATCAAAACAAGCGATTCAAAACCGCCGCAAACTGCGAGTGATAGGAGAAAATATTATGGCCAGGGATATCCCCCACATCGACTTACGAGATTTCCAAAACGACGACCTTGCGCGTAGAAAAGCGTTTGTCCAAACCCTCGGAGATGGACTCAAAGAGTTCGGTTTCTTGACAGTAGAAGGCCACGGCATCGAAAAAAATACCATCCAGGATGCCTACAAAGGGTTCCAGGATTTCTTCGCACTCGACGAGGAGACCAAAAAGAAATACGACAGTGTTGCCGGTGGCGCACGAGGTTACACTCCTTTTGGTCGCGAGCACGCAAAAGACAGTGAATACCCCGATCTCAAAGAGTTTTGGCACGTCGGTCAAGAAGTCCCCGAAGGACATGAGCTCAAAGAATGGTACCCAGATAACGTCTGGCCCGAAGAGATCCCAGCGCTCAAAGACAAAGCCCTCACGCTCTACCGTTCCCTCGAAAACTGTGGTGAGATTATCCTCAAGGCGCTCGCTGAATACTTCGAACTTCCCGAAGATACATTCGCGTCTATGATGAAGTACGGCGACAGCATCCTGCGCCCCATCCACTATCCACCCATCCCCGAAGGACACCCCAACTCCGTACGCGCAGCAGCTCACGAAGACATCAACCTGATCACCCTGCTCGTCGAGAGCCACGGTTCAGGTCTCGAAGTCCTCACACACGAAGGCAACTGGCTCGCGATCGACGCACTCGAAGGTGACATCGTCGTCGACTCCGGTGATATGTTCTCCCGTATCACCAACAACGTGATCCCCGCGACCACACACCGCGTGATCAACACCCCCGACGCACACCTCAAGTCGCGCTACTCCATGCCCTTCTTTATCCACCCCTACGCGACCTGCGACCTCTCCGTCAAAGAACGCTTCATCACCGATGAACAACCCGCGAAATTCCCCCCGATCACAGCACGCGCCTTCCTCGAAGAACGTCTCCGCGAGATCGGCCTCAAGTAGTCCCCGCCCCTCCCACCTCCGTTTACACCCCTCTCCTTTCTCCATACAATACACACGCACCTCACAACATCCCACACAACCTCGTGCGACGATCGAGGGCGACGATCCCTGTTGCTCACTTTGTTCGCCCTTTTCTAAAGCGACTCATCTCCTCCACAAGGAAACTCCCGACATAACCTCTCGCAGCAAAGAGCGAAAAATACGGGAGTTGTGTACTTGTCTTGGTAGGTTGGGGAGATGCTGCAATGCAACATACGCCTTGACTCAGGAGGTGAGAGTGGGTAAGAAACTGTGATCAAATGTACGTCGTACATTAAAAGAATGCGAAGCGAAGAGCAATCCGGATCGCTTCTTTGCACAACGACATATCTCCGGCACAAAGACGTGGCGAGCGAGCAACTTTGGCCACATGCGGGAGAAAGGCAAGGAACATGACAGATGACAGATCAGAGAGCAGCGAACATGTAGTCGCAGTTTTGGGGGCAGGACCTGCAGGGTTATACGCCGCGAGAAAGCTAGCAGAAGAAGGCATCAGCGTCGTACTCATCAACAGAGATCTCAAACCTGGAGGACTCGCAGAGTACGGGATCTACCCGACCAAACACAAGTTGAAAGAGGGTCTACGTAAGCAATTCCGCAAAATCTTGGCGCTCCCCAACGTCCACTATCTTGGCGGTGTCTCCGTCGGTGACAATGGAGTGGTTAAGCTCTCAGACCTAGAGCAGCTCGACTTCTCCGCGACACTCTTCACGATCGGCGCACAGGGAACACGTTCACTCGGTGTGCCTGGAGAGAGTGACTGCTGCGGGGGGATTTATCACGCCAAGGATCTCGTGTACCACTTCAATCAGCTTCCCCCTTTCGCGACCAAAGAGTTTCCAGTCGGAGAGCGTGTCGGGATCATCGGTATGGGTAACGTGATGGTCGACATCGCGCACTGGCTTGTGACCGTGAAGAAGGTCAAAGAGGTCGTCGTGATTGGACGTCGAGGTCCAGCACAGCGCGCGTACACAGACAAAGAGATGAAAGAGATCATCCAGGCATGGGATCTCGAAGCCCTTGACGCAGAGCTCGCACGTATCCAACCTCAGCTAGAAGCGACCGGCGTCAGTGTTGAGAGCATCAAAGAAGACCTCCTCGCGCCGATGAAGAAAGCCAAGACCATTGATAGTCCGACTTCCTTCCGCTTTGTGTTCTTAAGCTCGACCAAGCAGTTGATCGCAGACGAACAAGGACGCCTCACAGCGCTAGAAGTCGAACGCAACGAATTGGTCGAGAGAGATGGCCGCTTGCGTCCTAAGGGCACAGGTGAATTGACTCGACTTTCGTTGGATACTCTGGTATTTGCGATTGGAGATCAGGTTGACGAAGGCGTTGGTTTGCCCTTTGAGTGGGGCAAATTCAAGGTCGCAGAGGGCTCACACCCGAGAGACCCAGAGCGCCCTCGCTACGAAGTATACGATGAAGAGAGAGGCGCACGCCCAGGATACTTTCTAGGCGGTTGGGCGCGAGTCGCGTCCGATGGGCTCGTTGGTAAAGCCCGCGCTGATGGTGAAAACGCCGCCGATGAGGTCCTACACTACCTCCAACACAACGACGTCAGCACACCTTCATTTCTCGGCTGTTGTGGCAGCTTGAAGACCTATCTTGAGACCCACAACATCCCTTACGTCGACAAACACGACATCGAAAAGCTCGAAGCCATTGAACAAGCCAAGGCCAAAGAGTTAGGAAAAGAGTTCTTTAAATTTGATACGGATGAACAAATGTTCGCAGCGTTGGGCAAAGAGCGCTCTTAGTCTGATGACGAGATTCATCCACGACATTCATAGATGGCGCGCTGATTCGATCATGAGCAGAGCGCATAGATAGAATCAATGTAGGAGACAATATGAGCGAGCAACTTGGAGCTCCCTCCACCACATCCCCCCAAGAGATCGTCAATGACTTTGTCCTCAACGTCGCGACTGCGAACGGTACAGGTAGCCAGACCTCTAACATCGCGCTGGCCCGTACGTTCTTCCGCATGGGGATCTCTGTCGCTCCCAAAAACCTGTTCCCTTCCAACATCCAGGGGCTTCCCACGTGGTATCGTGTACGCCTCAACGACAAAGGTTACACGGGATACAGCGACAAAACACACATCCTCGTCGCGATGAACCAAGCGACAGTCCACGAAGATGTCACGCTGGTCGAACCCGGTGGCGTGATCTTTTACAACGACAGCCTGCGTATGCCGGCAGAGCGCGAAGATGTCACGTACTACGCGATGCCTGTCAAAGAGATCGTCAAGCAAGTCCAGGTCCCCACAAGCCTCCGCAACTACATCGCCAACATGGTGTATGTTGGTGTGCTCTGTCAGCTCCTCGACATCGAACTCGACGAGATCCGTCTGGCGCTCGATACACACTTCAAAGGCAAACAAAAAGCCGTCGACCTCAACATGGAAGTCGTCAACCTCTCCGCAGAGTGGGCACGACAAAACATCGCAAAGGTCGATCCATTCAAGGTGAAGCGCATCGAAGGTGGCAACGAAGGCAAGATCCTCGCAGAAGGAAACATGTCCGGCGCGCTCGGTTCGATCTACGGTGGTATCCAGGTCGTCGCGTGGTACCCCATCACGCCCGCCACAAGCCTCGCAGATGGACTCAACGAATACCTCCCACAGCTCCGCAATGACGAAGAAACCGGGAAGGCTACATACGCGATCTTCCAGGCAGAAGACGAACTCGCGGCGCTCGGTGCAGTCATCGGCGCAGGTTGGTCTGGTGCACGCGCCATGACCTCGACCGCTGGTCCTGGTATCTCCTTGATGTCCGAGTTCACAGGGCTCGCCTACCAAGCAGAGATCCCCGCTGTCGTCTGGGATATTCAACGTATGGGACCCAGTACAGGACTCCCCACACGTACCTCACAAGGTGATATCATCTCGACGTACTTCCTCTCTCATGGGGACTGTCGTCACGTCATCCTGTTCCCCTCCAGCCCCAAAGAGTGCTTTGAGTTTGGACACATCGCCCTCGACCTCGCAGAGCGTCTCCAGACTCCCGTCTTCGTCCTCAGCGACCTCGACCTCGGGATGAACCTCTGGATCTCCGATCCATATGAATACCCAGAAGCTCCCATTGACCGTGGTAAAGTCGTCTCCGTCGAACAACTCAACGAGTGGAAGTTTGACTGGGGACGCTACAAAGACGTCGATGGTGACGGTATCGGACACCGTTCGATTCCAGGTACGCCCCACAAACTCGCGGGTTACTTCACGCGCGGCACAGGCCACAACGAAAAAGCCGAATACAGCGAGCGTGCTGAGGATTGGCAGGCGAACCTTCAGCGACTCGAGCGCAAGTTCAACACAGCACGTAACCTCGTGCCTGCACCAACAGTCACCAAACAAGAAGGCGCGACCTACGGGATCATCTCCCTCGGCTCCAACGAGCCTGCGATGGTTGAGACGCTCGACAGACTCGCAGGACAAGGTGTCGCTTGTGACTACATGCGTATCAAAGCGCTGCCCATTAACAACGATGTCCACACATTTGTCTCCTCATACGACAAGGTGTTTGTCGTCGAAAACAACTTCGATGGACAACTTCACCAGATCCTCCAATTGGAACTTCCGGAGTTTGCGACCAAGATGGTCTCGATTTCGCGATGCAACGGCCTCCCACTGGACGCTGACTGGCTCGTGGAAGCAATCAACGAAAGCAAATAAATCGCACTTCTCGGTTGAGGAAGTTCACAAATAAGGAGAACCATCATGGCAAAAACCAACAAGCTTGGGCTCGAAAAATCCGATTACAAAGGGAAACCTTCGACACTCTGTAAAGGTTGCGGACACGACTCGATCAGCTCCCGTATCATCAACGTGGCGTTTGAGATGGGTCTCGAACCCCACGAAACGATCAAACTCAGCGGGATCGGCTGTTCAAGTAAAAGTCCTGCGTACTTCTTGGGTCGCTCCCACTCATTCAACGCGGTCCACGGACGTATGCCTTCCGTCGCGACAGGCGCGTATGTCTCCAACCACACGCTGACCTCGATCGGCGTCAGTGGCGATGGCGATACCGCGTCCATCGGCCTCGGACAGTTCAAACACTTACTGCGTCGCAATGTCCCCATGATCTACATCGTGGAAAACAACGGCGTCTACGGCCTGACAAAGGGACAGTTCTCGGCAACTTCGGACATTGAGCAAGAGCTCAAGTACGCAGGTGTCAACAAGTACCTGCCCATCGACATCTGCCTCGAAGCCGTCGTCAGTAACTGCGGTTTTGTCGCACGTTCATTCGCCGGCGACCCCAAGCAGGTCACAGAGCTGATGAAGGCCGCACTCCACCACAACGGAACCGCAGTCATCGACATCATCAGTCCCTGTGTCACGTTTAACAACAGTCCCGGGTCAACCAAGAGTTATCCTTGGGGGAAAGAAAATGAGATGCCTCTGCACGAGATCTCCTTTGTCCCCCACTACGAAGAGATCACCATCGAAGATTACGAAGAAGGTGAGGTCAAGCAGGTCAAACTTCACGACGGCTCGATGATCCAACTCAAAAAGGTCGACAAAGAATACGATCCAACCAACAAGTACGCTGCGATGCAGATGCTCGAAGAAGCGAGCGCCAACCAGCAGCTCGTCACTGGTTTGATCTATGTCAATGAAAACCAACCCAATTTCAAGGATACACTCAATCTCGTCGATGAGCCGCTCGCGACTCTTCCACAAGAGCGACTTCGTCCTTCGAAAGCATCCCTCGAAGAGATCAACAAATCCCTTCGATAACTGTTCACCTTTCACCCACGCCGTATCGTCCGAATGTGTGGACGCAACAGCGACAATGATATGAGGCCAATTATGAGCAATGAGGCAATCATCTTTATGGGACCTCCGGGCGCCGGCAAAGGCACCCAGGCCAACAACTTGTGCAAAGATCGCGAACTTCATCACCTGTCCACAGGGGATATGTTGCGCGACCACATCAAGCGCGAGACCGATCTCGGCAAGCAAGCGCAGAGCCAGATGGACGCTGGTGAGCTCGTCCCAGACGACGTTATCATCGGTATGGTCCGCTCCAAAATCGAAGAGATGGAGCAAGGCAAAACACGCATCTTGTTTGACGGATTCCCCCGCACCACCGCACAAGCAGATGCGCTCGCGGCGTTGCTCGATGAGTTCTCCATCCCTCTGCATTGTGTGTTGTTGTTGCAAGCTGACGAAGAAGAGATCGTCGCACGACTGCTCAAACGCGCTGTCGAACAAGGCCGCAAAGACGATAACGAAGAGACCATTCGCAATCGTATGAGCGTCTACCGCAAGCAAACACAACCTCTCGTTGAGTACTACACTGAAAAAGGTAATCTCAAAGAGATCAACGGCATGGGTACACTTGATGAGGTCTATGGCCGCATCAAAGAAGCGCTCTAGTCCACAATAGAGTCGCCCGCTCTCCAACACTCCCCTCCACTCCCCTCATCCCATGCAGACACCAAACCTCGCGTTTACCTTAGTGTGCGCGTAGGTCTATCACTGTACACAAAGGCATCCCTTTACACCTTCATTCAAGTGTGGTATCACACACTGGCTTTCACTGGCAAACCATTGCCACCAACCGATATAGATTGGCCCTGGCACCATTACCTCTTGGGTTCTCAGACAAGTCATTGCGACCCAATCATGCATCATTCAATGCGCAGATGCAGAGGTGAAGGATCGCCCTCTCATAACTCCTTATGAAGAGGCGTCCATCGACATGTGTGCCCGCGCACCTTTCACATAAGGAGGAATCGATGCCTCGGAAAGTCGTTTTCGAAGGACAAATCGAGCACCTGCAGATTCTCGATGAAAATGGAAAAGTTGATCCAGAGATCGGAGTTCCCGAAGGATTGACGAATGAGCTCCTTGTCGAAATGTACAAAGAGATGTTGTTCTTTCGTCGCTTTGACAAGAAAGCACTTGCCCTTCAAAGAACCGGACAACTGGGAACCTATGCGAGTTTGATCGGACAAGAGGCCGCCCAAGTTGGGCTCGGCTACGCGATGAATGAGAAGGACTGGTTGGTCCCCTCCTTCCGCGACCAAGGTCTGATGATGCTGCGTGGTGTCCCCGGACACAAGATCATCACATACTGGAATGGTGACGAACGTGGTTCTCAATACGACGAAGGCGTCAACTGTCTTCCCATCTGTGTTCCTGTAGGCTCACAACTCTTGCACGGCGCGGGACTGGGTAAAGCCCTCTCCCTACGTGGCGAAGATGCCGCCTGTGTCGTCTGTGTTGGAGATGGTGGGACCTCCGAAGGGGACTTCCACGAAGCCTGTAACTTTGCAGGTGTCTTTGACTGCCCCACTGTCATCCTGATCCAAAACAACCAATGGGCGATCAGCGTCCCCCGTCATCGTCAGTCCGCTGCACCGACGTTGGCGCAAAAGTCCATCGGCTACGGACTCCACGGCCTCCAAGTCGATGGAAACGATGTGATGGCGATGTACCAGGCAGGAAAAGAGTCGCTTGGGCGCGCGCGCAAAGAGAAAAAAGCGACGATCCTCGAAGCCTTCACCTATCGTATGGAAGACCACACGACGGCTGATGACGCGAGCAAGTACCGCCCCGCTGAAGAGCTGGAGCTCTGGTCCAAGCGCGACCCCATGCGTCGCCTCGAACTCTACCTGCGCGAGCAAGGCTGCTTTGATGACGCCCTCCTCGAAAGCATGGAGAAAGAAGTCACCGCGCGCGTCGCCGAACAAGTCGCCGCTCGTGAAGCACTCGAAAAACCAGATCCCACAGACACTTTCCGCTATCTCTACGGTGAAATGCCACCCCACCTCGTAGAACAAATGGAAGAGATGAAGGAGAGCCTCTCATGAGCCAGGCAGCAGCAAAAGGAAAAACAATGCGCGCGACCATCGTCCAGGCGGTCGCAAACGCGATGAAAGTTGAGATGGAGAGAGACGAAAAAGTCCTCGTCCTCGGTGAAGATATCGGAAAAGACGAAGGTGTCTTTCGCGCCACAGAAGGTCTGTTTGATGCCTTCGGTCCCGATCGCGTCATGGACACTCCCATCGCAGAATCCGGAATTGTTGGATTCTCCGTAGGTCTCGCGATCGGTGGGTTCCGCCCCGTCGCAGAGATCCAATTTATGGGCTTTGTCTACGTATGTGTAAACCAATTGATGGCACACGCCTCCCGTTATCGCTGGCGTACACGTGGGCGTCACAAGATGTCCATGGTGGTCCGCATGCCATACGGTGGTGGGATCCACGCTCCTGAACACCACAGCGAGTCGTACGAGTCGATCTTTGCCCACACACCCGGTATGAAGGTCGTCATCCCAAGTACACCTTATGACGCCAAAGGACTCCTGATCAGCGCCATTCGCGACGATGATCCAGTGTTATTCCTCGAACCTAAGCGTATCTACCGGGCTTTCCGCGAAGAGATCCCCACAGAAGCGTACACTGTCCCCATCGGAAAAGCCAAGGTCGTCAAAGAAGGTGAAGACATCACTTTTGTCGCATACGGCGCGATGATGAGACCCACACTCGAAGCCGCAGAGGTCCTCAAGTCAGAAGGCATCAAAGCTGAAGTCATCGATTTGCGCACCATCATGCCACTCGATCAGGACACAGTCGTCGAGTCCGTCACCAAGACGGGTCGCTGTGTGGTCGTCCACGAAGCCCCCCGCTTTAGCAGTATCTCCTCTGAGATCTGCGCGTTGATCAACGAAAAAGCGCTGCTTCACTTGCTCGCACCTGTTGCACGCGTCACTGGCTATGACACGCCCATGCCTCTCGCCAAATCAGAGATGGCATACCTCCCAAGCAGCCAGCGTATCCTGAAAGCCGCAAGAGACACATTGGCATTCTAGGATCGCTCCACATTCACGGCTGCACACATACACTTCGTCCTTCTTTTCACCACTGACATTCACAATGACGAAGCGTCCACAATCACGATTGGGGCCTCTACAGAGGCCCTTCACGTTTTTTTGGTACACATATCATCTCTCATGAACCACCGGTGAGTGCCCCACTTGCGCATCACAGGTTCAATAGATTGGAGTAGGAAAGCATGGCAAAACACGTCTTTAAGTTCCCCGATGTCGGAGAAGGCATCCACGAGGGCCAATTGGTCGAATGGTTCATCAGTGTAGGCGATACAGTCAAAGAAGACCAACCGATCTGTAACGTCGAGACAGACAAAGCTGTCGTCGGTATCCCCTCTCCTGTCGAAGGTAAGATCCTCGAATTGCACGGAGAACCTGGTGAGCTGATCTTCGTCGGCAACCCCCTCGTCACATTCGATCGCGAAGGTGGCGCAGAGGAAGCCCCAGCAGCAGCAGAAGCACCTGCCCCAGCAGCGCCTGCCGCAGCCCCCGCGAGTCACCTCGGTGGCCAGCTCAACACCCCCACCGCACCAGCCGTCGCCCCAGCAGGCAATGTCCGCCCACAGGATGTCCGTGCAACGCCCCATACACGCGCACTCGCGAGACAACTCGGTGTCGACATTACCACAGTCGCAGGGACAGGCCGCAGCGGACGTATCACAGATGAGGACGTCGAAGCTGCTGCACGTGGCGGCGCCCCCGTCGCACAAGCTGCTGCACCACAGGCTGCTCCCGTCGCACAAGCCGCGCCGATGCCTTCTGTACCGGCTCCCACACCGATCCAAACAGGTGAAGGACCCGTTGAGCGCGTCCAACTCAGCTTCCTCCGACGCAAGATCGCCGAACAAATGCGCCTGTCCACAGAGCGCCTCGTCCACGTAACCCACGTCGATGAAGCCGATGTCACAGATCTTTTCGCGACTTACAAAGAGGCCAAAGCGGTCCTCAAAGAGAAAGACATCAAGCTCACACCTCTCGCTTACTTCGTCAAAGCCATCGTCAGCTGCTTGAAAGAGTTCCCCATCTTCAACAGCTCCTTCGATCAGGCCACAGGTGAGCTGATCTACAAAAAATACTACAACATTGGTCTCGCCGTAGACACTCCAGAAGGTCTCGTTGTCCCCGTCGTCAAAGACGCTGACCGAAAAGACATCGCGACCATCGCAGCAGAGATCCGTGACCTGTCAACTCGTGCTCGCGATCGCTCCCTTCAGATCGATGAGATGAAAGGTGGCTCGTTCACCATCACCAACATCGGCTCGATCGGTGGTATTCACGCGACGCCTGTGATCAATTACCCAGAGTCCGCGATCGTCGCACTGCACACGATAGAAGACCGCCCCGCTGTCCACAACGGTGAGCTGTGTATTCGCAAGAAGATGTACATCAGCATCTCCTTCGACCACCAGATTATCGACGGCGCAGACGCTGCGCGCTTTATGCGAACGCTCGTCGAGCTGGTCTCCAATCCCACATACTTGTTCACTCGGATCTAAGGAAGTCTCATGAACTTCCGCTCCGATGGGCTCACGATATAAAGGAAAACCCATGGTAGTCGGTAATCTCAACGCATCAGAAGGTTGTGAAGTCCTCGTGATCGGCGCAGGACCGGGTGGCTATCTCTGCGCCATCCGACTCGCCCAGCTCGGCAAAGACGTCATTCTCGTCGACAAAAGAGCTTCCCTCGGTGGTGTCTGCCTCAACGAAGGCTGCATCCCAAGTAAAGCGATTATTCACGCCGCAGAGCTGCTCGAACAAACCAAACACGCTTCGGAGATGGGACTCGTCTTCAACGACGAACCCACCATCGACATGAAGCAGCTGCAAGCCTGGAAATCCAAAGTCGTCACACGACTCACTGGCGGTGTCAAACAGCTCGAAAAAGCACACGGTGTGCGAATTATGCAGGGGACCGCGACCTTCACGGACAACCACAACGTAGAGCTGGCCAACGACGAAGACGATCGCACCATCAACATCCAATTTGACCACGCAGTGATCGCCACAGGTACAAGCGCGATCGAGCTGCCTCCTGTCCCCTTCGATGGAGACTGGGTCATCGGCTCGCGTGAAGCTCTCGAACAAGACACGCTGCCCCAACGACTCGTCGTCATCGGTGGTGGATATATCGGGCTGGAGCTTGGTACAGCGTACCGCAAGCTCGGCTCCGAGGTCTCGATCGTCGAGCTTCAAGATGACCTACTCGGCGGTCGTCTCGAACCAGAGATCCACAGACTCGTCCGTCGTCGCGCCAAGGCGCTCGGCATCGACCTGTGGCTCAAACACAAAGCGGTCAGCGCCAAACCTGGCGAGGGTGGAACCCCTGGCATCGTCAAGATCGTCGATGAAGAAGGAAAAGAATCCGAACTTCTCGCGGACAAGGTGCTCGTGGTCATCGGCCGTCGCCCCAACACCAGTGGCATTGGCCTCGAAAACATCGGCATCTCACTCGACGAGCACAATTGTATCCCCGTCGATGAGTATCGCCGCACAAAGGTCCCCAACATCTTCGCGATCGGTGACATCACAGGTCAGCCTATGCTCGCACACAAAGCGTATCGCGAAGCCAAAGTCGCCGCCGAAGTGATCGCAGGACATCCCGCAGCTTACGACGTCCGCGTCGTCCCCGCTGTGATGTTCACAGATCCAGAGGTCGCAACAGTTGGACTCACAGAGGCTGAAGCCAAAGAGGCCGGGTACGAAGTCATCACCGGCAACTTCCCACTGAAAGCCTCCGGTCGTGCGCTCACACTCGGTGGTCCCGATGGATTTGCGAAGTTTGTCGCCGACAAAGAGACACAGCGTCTGCTCGGCGTTCACCTCGCAGGACCTCATGTCGCCGAGCTTATCGCAGAAGGTGCGCTGGCCATTGAGCTTGACGCCTTCCTCGATGATATCGCCAACACGATCCACCCCCACCCCACCCTTAGCGAAGCCCTGCTCGAAGCCGCAGAGCTTGCGCTTGGCACCTGCGCGCACTTCAAAAAATAACCCACACACTCTCTTCTTTTCCCACGCCCCCTTCTTTTTTCACAAACGAACACACCAAAAAAACAACAATTATTTCAATACGTTTGACTAGGGAAGGATTGCATTTTTTGGCAAAGGACCCAAGCTAGGGTTGTATCTCTTCGTGCATTCGTGGAAGATTGGAATGGATCAAAACAGAATTCCCACCGTTTGCATAAGAGCGATGCCTTCAACAGGCAAAGGATCAAAGGGGCTCATCCAATCCATTTGATGGCCCTTCTTATTGGAAAGTTGGAGTACTACTTCATGCTCTATGGATCGAAAACGGACCACTCCAACCTCAAGCAAAAACGAAAGGCTCACACATGAGAAAAAGTCGATGGTTTTTGTTCTTCTTGGGCGTGCTTTGTATCGGTGGTGTGTTCAGCATCACGCCGACAAGCTGGCTCGCTGAACCTCTCCAACCAGCACGTGCACATGCCCAAGTCGGATACAATTTTCTCGACCTCACATACATCCGTCGCGTCACCTGGCTCTGCAATGAAAACTACGTAGAGCGCAAACAAATCCGACCCAAAAAGATGTTTCGAGAAGCGGTCAAGCGCATTCAAATGCTCGTCCCGGCGATCATGGTGCGCTTTGTCACAGGACATAAAGAAAAACTCGAGATACACGTCGACCGCAAAGTCAAACGCTTCACACTGCGTCGCTTCCAAACGATCTTTGACGTCGGTCACCAGCTCAAACCGATCTTTGCCTTCATTCAAAAACACTACAAAGGCAATATTAAGCTCCGCAAGATCGAATTTGCCGCCATCCACGGGATGCTCAAAACACTCGACACCCACACCAACTTTCTGCCTCCCTCTTACTACAAAGACATGCAGATCCACACGCGAGGTGAGTTTGGAGGTTTGGGGATCGTCATCCAAAACCGCGATGGCTTCCTGACTGTCGTGAGCCCCATGCCCGGCACACCCGCTTCCAAAGTAGGTCTCCGACCTCTCGATCGTATCGTCCGCATCGGCGATGAATCGACGATCAACATGAGCCTGACTGATGCCGTCGGGAAACTTCGAGGAAAACCCGGTAGCAAGGTCATCATCTGGATCATGCGCAAGGGCTTCACGCAGCCTCGAAAGTTCACCATCATCCGCGCCATCATCAAAGTTGAGAGCGTGACACACCACCTGCTCAAAAACAAAATTGGCTACGTTCGCATCAAGAACTTCCAACAAAATACAACGCCTGATCTGCACAAAGCGCTGCGCAAAATGAACACCAAAACATCAGGGTTACGTGGTCTCATCATCGATCTCCGCGATAATCCGGGTGGACTCCTCGACCAAGCGATCAAGGTCTCCGATACTTTCTTGCGCAAAGGCGTCATCGTGACCCACGCAGGTGGCTCTTCACAGCACAAAGTCCACAGAGCCTCCTCCTACGGAACACAGCCCGATTACCCCATCATCATCCTCGTGAACAACGGCTCGGCTTCGGCTTCGGAGATCGTCGCAGGCGCACTCAAAAACAACGAACGTGCCATCGTCCTTGGACAACGCACGTATGGTAAAGGGACTGTCCAAGTCCTCTACCCCATCTCACGACTCTCCAGCTACACACGCGAATTTTCCGCGCTGAAGCTGACCGTCGCGCAATACCTGACGCCAGGTGGCATCTCCATCCAAAAGATCGGAGTCTCACCTGATATCGACCTCAAACCCGTCCATATCGAGAAAGACAACATCCACTTTATTGGCAACAAACACAAAAATGGTGTCGCCAAAAAGAAGCTCCCCAAATACCTTAAAGGTGTCCGCGAACACCGCAAGCCACTCTTCCGCATCTCTTACTTTGATACGCTCACACAAAAAGAGAAGCTCAAGCGGTATGAGAACCAATACACCAACAAAAAGTTGGACATGGACTTTGAGATCGATCTTGCACACAAACTCCTCAGAAACACAAAGCATTCTATGAGGAAGTCCTTTTACAAAGATGCAGAGAGCGAGTTGCTCTCCATCCGCAAAAAGGAACGCAAAAAGATCCTCAAGGCCATCAAATCACTTGGTGTCTCCTGGTCTCCTCTCGCCAAAAAGAAAGGAACCCCCAAACTCGTCGTCTCCTACCGCCTCCTCCCCTCAAAAGCGAAGAAGAAGAAGGGGAAAAAACCCGCCTTCAAAAACAAATCCCCACGTGGATTGCGCGTTTGGGCCGGCAGTTCCTTCCGCCTCCAAGTCACCGTGACCAACAAAGGCACAGGGACCGCGTACCGTGTACGTGGTGTGACGGACTCCAAGTATTGGTTCCTCAATCGCAAGGAGTTTATCTTTGGGAAAATCGCTCCGAAGCGAAGCCGTAAGTGGTCTGTCCACGTCAAGCTCCCCAATTGGCTCAACACACAAGTCCATCAGCTCAAGCTCAAACTTCGCGCAGAAGACAACATCGAGCAGAGCGAATCCATCACCCTCTATTGCCACGGGCACAAAAAGCCACGCTTTGCGTTTAGCTACGCGATCGAAGAGCGTAAAGGTAACGGTGACCAGCTCCTACAAGCCGGTGAATCCATCAGCCTCCGTGTCTCCGTACGCAACATTGGAAAAGGCAAAGCCCCCAAAGTCCTCGGTGTTCTACGCAACAAAACAGGACGTGAGCTCTTTATCGAGCGCGGACGCTTCCGCTTTGGAACACTTAATCCCGGCGAATCCACAACCGGTCGGTTCCGCTTCCGCCTCAAAAGTGACATCCTTAAAAAGAACCTCGATATACGACTGACGATCTTCGATGCAGAGCTTCTCACCTCCTCTGTTGAGCACCTGAAGCTCCGCCTGTATCACAGTGGCCTACGTCCCAAGCGACTCAAAGCCAAAGCGATGCGTGTCCAAGGACGTACAGCGTGGGTCTACGGTGGTGCTTCCTTCGACGCACCACGTGTTGCACGACTCTCCAAAGGCTCGTCACTTAAAGTGACAGGACGTCTTGGACCCTTCTACAGGATACTCTTTAGAGCGCCAACGAAGGAGCTCGATGCCAAGAAGAAACGCAAAAAGTCCGGGAAGTGGACAGGCTGGATCTACGCCAAGGATGTCGCCGTTGGAAAACGCGGACGTCGACAAAAGCTCCAATTCCACTGGCAATTTAAGACCCCAAAGATCGTCGTAAAAGCCAGCAAAAAGCCCATTTGGTCCAAAAGCAAAACATATACCCTCAAGGGGATGATCAACAACAACACCTCACTGCGCGACGTGTATATCCTTGTGAACGGAGAAAAGGTTTACTACCACACAATGCGCAATCGTCCCCAACTCCCCATCAAGCTCAAGATCAAGCTCAAAAACGGCCAAAACCGCATCTTGATCAGAGCACGTGAGACCGAAAAATTCTCCGGTGTCGAAGAGTTGATGGTCTACTACTCCAAAGAAGGTGTCATCGTAAAACCCAATGGCCGTTTCGCCAAACGCCGCCCCACCAAACGCCGCCCCACCAAACGCCGCCCCACCAAACGCCGCTAGAGCTTTATACGCCTCAACAAACTCACCACCCTGTCACTCCGCTCAAGCCTTTCGAGGAGGGACTAATTAACCGATATATACGAAGATTGAGGTCGGACACAAGGCCCGACCCTACTGACATTCATCCGATATATCCAAAGATTTGGCGAGATGTGGGGATGCAACGGTATATACGAAAGGTACTCGGCAACTGCTCCGGCGGACGTTGCACTTGTGTCTCCGCAAACTCCCCTGACCATCCTATTTCATCCCCTTCTTTCAGGCGTATGTCGCAGGCGACATCCTTATAAAGCCCCTTTGCTTACGAGCTTTCAGTGGGTTTTTTGCGTCTTCACTTGCAATCATCCACCTCAACAAACTCTCCACCCTTCGCCTCCGGCTCTTCCCTCCTCTCAAGCCTT
>MDTC01037557.1_pt1 | contig 58713 bp, 47 predicted proteins | sample 811181 | NCBI WGS metagenome assembly MDTC01 (sample SAMN05326644, study PRJNA326480) | marine metagenome | isolation source: seawater | place: Pacific Ocean: North | collected 2011 | reverse complement strand
CTCTTAACCGTATTTGTTGCGTGTGCGGGATCCGTGCAAGCCGCAAACGATTTGGATCGAAAGGCGAGGACTGGAGTTGTTCGCGAGGAAGTAAAGGTCGGCGCTCGCCAACGTTCGGACGTTCAGCCAGCGGCGCGGGGGGTAACAGGCGGCGACGAGGGTGTCGCCAACGGCTGCTCCAATGCTAGAGGAGCCTGTGTATCATCAGTTATTGCAGGTCGTGAAATAGTTTCATCATCGGTGCGTCATGCGCTCGTATCAGTGTTGAGGGTTCGTTTAGAAACTGGCAGCTTAGGGGATTTCAGGTTTGAGCCTAACAAGATGGCTATGGAGCAATTTGTTAATGGTCCCGGCAGAATATACGGTCCTGTATTTGACAGTTTGATGAATACTCGGCTCCCAGAATTTCCCGATCTCCGTCATATTCACCAACTTCAGTCTATGATGCCGCCCATAGATCAGAATCAGATGGATCAGTCGATAGCTAAGGATATTGCTTCCTTGCAGGCCCAGTATGGAATTGAGGCGATGCTGATGGCAATGGCAGATATTAAAGATATGGCCATAGGCTCTGGCGGGGGAATTTTGCCTGCGCTGGCCGCAGGTCTAGGAGCAGTCACAGCTGATGCGTGGCTAGCTGCCACCGTATCGGTAGGCTTGGCTGTTGCGGGCTATTTCGCAACCCAGCCCGGAGACTATGACGACGGAGGTGATTTAGACGGGGACGGCATACCGAATAACAGGGATAGAGACAAGGACGGAGATGGTAAATTTTCGCCAGCTTTAGAAGGAGAGGAAGAAGATGAAGACGATTGGGATTCAAGCAAAATAATAGCTGAAACAGAGGGTCGCATGATGCTAACAACACTTACCGCTCCCTACCAAATGATGCAGTCAATGCAACAGGTTTTTTCAATGTATGGGAATATGTTCTATCAGGTACGATATTAGCGATAACGATAATATTTTGAAGAGTGAAAAGAAGTGAATAGATTATTTCGGCCTGAGCGTTATAACGGATTTAAAGGTACGTTTGCCTTGATGTATCCTGAGATTAGCAGGATAGACTGGAGCAACAATGAGCAGAAAAGTGTCTCTTAGCAAACAGGGCTAGGTGGTACCGTATGGGCTGACGTCACACACACCTAAACTACCTGTCCAGTTTTCTGGGATTCACTTCATCATATCCAATGCTTAAGCAGGAGAGAAAGGCGTTTCCCATTCTGCGAACAGACTAAGACAACCCACGCAGAACAGTGGTCGGCGGCGTTCTGACAACTTTCAATGTGGCCAGTGTGCCAACTACGCCGATCAATACGGTGCCAACCGCCGGCCCAAGGACCCACAACTCGGGGTTGACCTCATAGTCCAACTGGAATATTCCTGTTTCAAGCCCATAGACAGTGATCTCTGAGCCAAAGGTCGCAAGTACACCGGCAAAAAAGCCGAGGGCACAGAATTCAATCGCCAGGCTTCCTAAGATCAGTCGCTGACCCGCACCCAGCGTTCTCAAAATGGCGTGTTGCTTAAATCTTTCATCCATACTCGCCTGGACGCTGGCTAGCAGCACCAGCCCGCCAGAGATTAAGATCAAGACGAGGACAAGCTCGATTGCCAGCGTTACCTGGGAAATAATCGTCTGTATCTGCTCTATCATGGCGTCGACTTCTATGACGGTCATGGTCGGATATTGGCTCAACAGGGTATTGAGAAATAGCTTTTCCTTTTTCTCCAGGAAAAAGCTTGTCATGTAGGTGGACGGGAAATCATCGAGTGCACCAGGCGAGAACATAATGTAAAAATTGGGTCGCATGTTGTCCCAGGCAACCGTGCGCACACTAGCAACGACCGCGGGGAGTTCCCTGCCCTGTATCGAAAATATCAGCGCGTCACCAACCTTGAAACCGTTGCTTTGTGCCAGATCCTTTTCAAGAGATACCAGCGCAGGGCCTTCATAATTTTCAGACCACCATTTGCCGGCGATAATCCTGTTGTCGTCCGGAAGATTAGCGGCCCAGGTAAGATTTCGCCCCGAGCTTGCCCTGGGTCCGTCTCCCCCTGATTCACTGTGCCATTTTTTGTCTCGTTCCGTTGAAAGTTGACCGTTAACGGATACAATCCTGCCGCGAATCATCGGGTACAGGGGCTGGGAAGCAACGCCATTGTCCTGAAACAACTGAGCCATGGGGTCAACATCTTCCGGTGAAATATTGATCGCAAAGTGATTCGGTGCATTTTGCGGAACTTGTGCACGCCATTCTTCCACCAGCGCCGTTCTAACCAGATAAAGAATTAGCAATAACATGATGGCCAGTCCAAATATCAGAATCTGCATGGTATTTTCCTGACCTCGCCTCTGCATACCAGCCAGCGCCAGCCGCCAGGCACTACCTGCCTGCATACCAAGTATCCTGCCCGAGCGAAGCAGACCGTAGGCGACTACAGACATCACCAATGCGGCGGCAACGCCGCCGGTAAAAATTAGCAGGGTCAGATGGAGATCCTTGCTGTACCACCACATCAGCCCGATCATACCTACGATGGCGAATGAATAGGTCATTCGATCGGCCACCCCCGCCTTTCCAAGGTCTCGCCGGATGACCCTGACGGGAACTATTGCCCGTAATTTCAGTAGTGGGGGCAGAGCAAAGGAGAGTAGACATATGAACCCGGTTACCAGCCCCAGGCCGACCGGGCGTAGCCCGGGATTCGGCAATTCTATCGGGATAAGTGGCTCAAGAATCTGTACCGCACCCATCTGCACGATGAACCCTATGCAGCTGCCAACAATCGTTGCGAGGGTTCCTAAAACCAGGAACATGACGATAAAGGTCGTATCAATACCATTGGGCGTCGCACCAAGCGTTTTCAGGATTGCGACATGATCATAGTGGCGCGATGAGTATCTCTGTGCAGCAAGTGCAATGGCGACGCCAGCAAGAATCACACCCAGCAAACCTCCAAGGAGCAGAAACCGCTCCGCCCTGTCCAGCGCATCACCTATACCGGCAGCACCTTCCTTCACACCAAACATCCTGGCTTCCACCCCAAGCCTGGGTTTGGCCCAGGCCTCGAGTTCATCCAGCGCTGCAACATCCCCGGCGAACAGGTAACGATAGGTTAACCTGCTACCTGGCTGGACTACTTCGGTAGCTGGCACATCTGCCATATTCATGAGCACACGCGGCCCTGCACTGTTGAAACCGCTGCCACGATCCGGCTCCTTAACCAGCACATTGCCTACTGGAAAGCTAGCTACGCCGATGTCGAGAATATCCCCTTTGCCTACGCCAAGGGACGGCAGCAATCTGCTTTCGAGCCAAACTTCGCCTTTTTGTGGCCCGAACTCAACGGGCGCCCCTCGAACAAATGGAGCATCAGAAACGATGAGCCGACCACGCAGCGGGTAGTTATCATCGACTGCTTTAACCGAGGCAAACTGCGCACGATCGTCAGAGAATACCATCGACATGAAACTGAGGGTCAGTGCCTGTTGCAGGCCGAGCTCATCTGCCCGCGCCAGGATGTCATTGCTGATGGGGTCTGAACCTGTAATTACTCTGTCTGCTGCCAGAAAAGTTGCGGATTCCTTGAGCAAAGCCTGCTGCAATCGGTCAACAAACAATGTGATCGTCGTTACCGTCCCTACCGCAATAATCAGGGAGGTCAGGAGCAGCGTCAGTTCACCGGCACGCCAGTCTCTCCACAGGAGCTTCAATGCGAGGGAAAAGTGCATATCAGACGCTGGCTACTTCTTCTTTTTTCAGTTCACCAGAATCAATCTGCACAGATCGCGTACAGCGGTCAGCCAGCCTGGAATCATGGGTAACCAGCACCAGAGTGGTGCCAAATTCTTCATTCAGCTCGAAAATGAGATCAATGACGTGTGCGCCGGTTGCTGTGTCGAGATTACCCGTTGGTTCATCGGCAAATAACACTTCGACCGTAGATGCAAATGCGCGCGCAATAGCGACTCTTTGCTGCTCACCTCCGGACAACTGATTGGGGTAGTGATTGAAGCGATGTTCCAATCCAACTCGCCGCAAGACTTCACTGGCTTTTTCCTGAGCCCTCGGGTCACCCTTCAGTTCTGAAGGCAACATGACATTTTCAATGGCCGTAAGGCTGCTCAAAAGCTGAAAAGTCTGAAAAACAAAGCCAACCATCTGACCTCTCACTCTCGCTCGCTGCTCTTCATCCAGGGCGGTTAATTCATGCTTGCCCAGGAAAATATCACCGCGCGTGGGGACGTCCAGTCCGGCTAAAAGGCTTAGAAGGGTCGTTTTACCCGAACCCGACGCGCCAACTATCGCTACGGATTCAGATTTCTTGATTTCCAGGTCAATCCCTTTCAATATAGTAAGTTGCCCCTCAGAAGTACCTACAGTTTTTCCAAGGCCGACAGTCTTAATCATGGTTTCCAATCTTTATACAACCCTTACATCTCTAATATTCTTAGCGCTAATATTCATAGCCACACTTCTATTTTCCGATCGTGGCTACGCCGACCCTTCGCCTACCGCACCTGATACGGGCACAGTACTGGTTTTTGGTGACAGTGTCAGCGCTGCCTATGGGATGGAGCAGGAACAGGGCTGGGTTTATCTATTGACCAAGCGTCTTGCTTCCAAAGAGCTGGACTATCAGGTTATCAATGCCAGTGTCAGCGGTGAAACCACTGGTGGTGGCGTAGTTAGGTTACCTAAAACACTGCAAATTCACCAACCCAACCTCGTCGTACTCGAACTTGGCGGCAATGATGGACTTCGCGGCTACCCTATCGACAAGATTCGTCAGAACCTTTCTGTCATGGTTGACTCAATACTTACCTCCGGTGCAGATGTTCTTCTGGTGGGCATGGTGCTACCGCCTAATTATGGGCGACGCTATACCAAAGCCTTTGAGGACCTGTTCGCTCAGGTGGCCACACAGTTCGATATCCCATTTCTGCCATTTCTGCTCGAGGGTGTTGCCACAAGCGAATCACTCCTGCAGCGGGACGGCATCCATCCAACCCCTGAAGCCCAGGCGATGTTATTGGATGACCTGTGGCCCTTGCTGGAAGCTGAACTGACACCGAAAGGCTCAGGACAGCAGTAATTTTTCGCGTTCCTTCCAGTCCGGCATGACCGAAGACAGCAATTGATAAAACGATTTGCTGTGGGAAAAATGACGTAAATGGCATAGCTCGTGCGTAATAACGAAGTCAATTGCAGCAGTGGGCACCTGCATCAGCATCGAATTCAGGCAAATTTCTCCATTTCGTGAACAGCTACCCCACTGGGCTTTCATCCTGCGACAATTCACCTTTTTGAAGGGTATCGATTCATCAAATTTCTGCAAACAGCTCTCGACCCTAAGAGGAAAGAAACGCTCTGCCTGAGTCCGGTACCAATTGTTCAGGTGTCGTTCTACCAATGGCTCTCTTTCAGGTTTGGAACAACGCAAAACAATAGCGCCCTGGGTCTGCATTACAAGGTTTGGTCTTCCTGCAACGAGTCTCAGTGGAAAGTCAGAACCGAGGTAACGATGAACAGACCCATCTTGGAAGCGAGTTTTTTCCCGACGGGGCATATTAGCCAGTTCATTTCGAACCTTGGCGACCCAATTCAGTTTTGATTCGAGAAAAGCATTAATCTCGGCCCACGGACACTTCATTGGAACGCGCAATTCAACTAGTTCGTCAGGTGAAACATGCAAAGCCATTGTCTTGCGTCGGCTTCGCCGAATTAGTACTTCGATTTCCTCGTCAGAAAGAGACACCTGACGCACATAACAGGAGTCAGCACCCAATTCGGAAATTTTCCGGGTTAAGGCGTCAATCACTGGGCGTCAGCACTTCCACCCTTGCATGGCGGGGACATGGGCTCACCACCCTGCTTTTCCTGCCATTCACTCGCCGTGTACGTATGCAATGCCAGAGCATGAATCTGGTTCTCCAACTCTTCTGCCAGAACTCGATTCACGCGCTTGTGTCTTTGCAAAAGTCGCTCACCCTCAAAATCATCCGATACAAGCACGACTTTGAAATGTGACTCCGACCCATCGGGGACATTGTGATTCCCGCTCTCATTGACAACCTGCAGGTGCCTCGGGTTGAAATCTATAGTCAATTTGCTTTCAATTAGATCCTTAACGCTCATACCAGCCCACCCTTCATCTATCTTATCCTTTCGAATCAAGTGTAAAAACGCCATCCCAGTCATCAGCCGGCGGCTCTGACATAAAACTCCTGCAGCGCTCCACGTAGGTCAGGGCGGGTCCATCGTCTGCTGCGATTTCGAGGCAGGTTTCGAAACCAGCAAGGGCATCCTTGTAATTACGATCCTTATACAAGCCAAGTGATGATTCGAACTTGCTCACCAGGTCAGCAATATTTCCAGCAGTCTGATTCTTGCGTTCAAGCAGTTGATATACCTTCACCGGCTCAGATTTTCCGACCACCCTGATAGTGTCCAGTTCTCTCACATCAATGTCAGACTGACAAGCGCCATAGGTAGCTTCCGAAATCATAGTGCCTGAGGTATACGCCTTGTTTGCACCCTCCAGGCGGGCTGCAAGATTTACCGTGTCCCCCATAATAGTGTAGTTCATCCGCTGCGCTGATCCCATATTACCCACTACCATCGGGCCTGAATTCAACCCCATACGAACTAAAATGCTGGGCCGACCCTCGGCTACCCATTTGTCACGAAGTGGTATCAGCGCCTTGCTCATATCAATACTGGCAAAGCAGGCCAGTTTTGCATGATCCATCTGTATTGTCGGTGCACCCCAGAAGGCGATAATTGCATCACCTTCGAACTTATCTACGGTCCCTTCCAGCCCGATGATAATGTTACACATTTCCGTCAGGTAGTCGTTCAGGACATTAACCAGCTGACTGGGCGTTAAGGCTTCTGAAAAAGTTGAAAATTTGGCTATGTCTGAAAAATAGGCAGTCATCTCCCTTTCTTCACCACCCAGCGTCAATTTCGAGGGGTCCTTGACCAGGTCTGAAACAACCTTTGGTGACAGGTACTGGCCAAACGCATCTCGAATCAGTGCTTTCTGGCCCATTTCATTCAGGTAAAACCGAGCATTGACCACGACAAGCGCTATTAGCGATGCCAGCAGTACGTAACTCATGGACAGGATTAGTCCAAAATAAATATAGGCAACCACCCCTACAATTATATATATGGCAAGCACACCCAGGGTCGTAAGGTTTCTTTTCAAAGGCTCCTGCATCGACTGAGTGGCGATGAATACGGCCATTAGTATCAGGACTACCAGAAGTTCCAGCCAAAGTGGCGCCGGCTGCAGCATCCCACCGCGAAGAATCGTCGAAATGGTATCGGCTATGATGTTCACTCCATAGACGTTACCCACAGGGGTTTCAAATTCATCGTGAGCGACCTCGGCAACCTCGCCAATCAATACTATTTTCCCATCAACAAGGTATGCAAGGTCTTCCAGCTCTTCTTCATCTGACGCAAACAGTATGTCCGATGCAGAAATTCCAACAACGTCATGAAGTCGCGCCGTTCCATCTGGGCCAGATGGCAACAGTGGATAGTCAATGTAGATCTCATTGAATTGATCCAGGTCAACGACAATATCATCACCAATCTCTAAGGCGCCGTCGGCTATTTTTGGTTCTCCACCAAGGAGCATTGATACCGCCTTGACTGCAAACGGCCACATGTCTTCATTGTTAGCGACCTCAGAATAGACGTGCAGTCGAACGATACTCTCTGATATCGCACTGTTGGCGCTGATATTGGAGTATCCTGGCTCAGTGAGCTCGGCAAATTTTTGGATCGCCGTATTGACGCCAACAAATTCTTCACCCCGAAACTCGACCTGGGAAACGAGAAGCACATTACCAGCCTCCTTAAGCGCATCCGCAAGGGTCGGGTCTTCACCATAGGCGCTGTTGAAGTCAAGCAACATGTCAACGCCAATTACCGCAGCACCCATACTTTTTAAGCGAACAATAATAGTGGACAGATCTACTCGACGAAGTGGGAACTTATCGTAATCTTTATAAAAGTCTTCATCCGTATAAACAATGACGACGTCCTCGGAGGGACTCGTCAGGTCTGAGTCGCCATAATGGGTTCGCAGTATCTGCCGGTAGGACAGGGTTTCATCTTCGACAAGAGAAAACGCCTCCAGATACTCAAAAATAATGGCAAGAAAAAAGACAAAAACGATGACCGCAACACCTCTACCATTCGTATTGCTACCCATGATTATTCTCTATTGTTATTGCTGTATTCAAAATACATCAGAATGTAGCTGGCCGCTGACCAGCCACAAACAGAAAAGCCCGCAAGCATCTTATAAGATACTTGCGGGCTTTTACAGCCTGTGTCGAGCTCCCTGCGTAAATCCCTAAAAGGGATTCGCCCCGCTAGCTAGTAGTCTTCTTCCAGAGCAGCATTGTAAAGTCTCGCTTCACTTTGCTTCAGGTTGGTTAGCTTCAGATCATTATATGATTGAATCAGCAATGGTCGCATATCATTATCGTCGGGATTTTCACCAAAATAGTCTCTATATGCATCCATCGCTGCAACATACATACCCTTTTCTTCCAGGTAGTTAGTCTGCATAAAGACATCATCACTCAAGGTATCAAGTGCAGCGACCATTTCTTTCTCATCTTTCCTGGACACCCATACAAACTTACTTTCCTTGCGTGGGATATATACGGTGCCATCCCTATCCAGAACTTCAACCCGATAGCTGTGCTCACCAGGCTTGACTCCACTAACTGAGTATCGAATCATTTCAGAAGTGGATTGAGCCGATACCTCCGTTGCATTGCCATCAATTATCAGCCTGTAAGAAAACTCAGGACACGCGTTTCTCCAGACCAGATCTGGGTGAGCCGTGGACAAACTTACGTTCCTGATCGTGCGAACTTTGTTGTCACAAACCTTATCATCACTAGAAGTAAGACTTCGCCTCACGGTAGTGTATCGCTGAGCCTTTGCAAACTTGTTCATCAGGCTTTGGAAGACGCTAACGGACTCCGACTGGGGTTCAGTCAAATTGCCCGCTACCAGCAATATGCCGTCAACCGTCACTTCTATTTCACTGTTTGAGCCCAGCTCCTGTGATTCACCGGTCTGTTGATTGATCAACTTTCCAGAACCATCCGCCCCCGTTTTGATTTTGTAGCCAGGGAAAAGATACTTGGTTCTACGAACCGGATTCCAGCGCTTGTCATTTCGCGTATATTCCACTTGACCCTCGATATGTACCAGCTTCGCTACTGGGGGTTCCCTGGCAATGGTTGTTTGACTCAAACCTAGCAACAGAGACGCAATGGTCACTGCAATGCCAATAGTTTTTAGTTTCATAAGAATTTCTCCTTGAATAATTTTCCGCTCTTCTCTACCTAAAGCTGGTCTACCTATAACTGAGCCCTATACTACTCGTATTTTTAAAGAGATATCCTAGTACAGCAACTCGTATTAAACACTGCCATATATCGGCAGGTCAGTCCTTTCCGTCTGCTTGTCACAGGCTGCCATTGTAGACAATCTTGTCATCTATTAATGCACATTGGGTCACACTGTAAACGTTAATCCGGTCACATATTCGGCATTTAGCCGGCAAATCTTCCACTAGCAGCTGTAACCTTCATTCCTACTGCCTCAGGGAAATTCCCAGGGCGTATATCTAAATGCAATACTCCATTTCAATTCCACCAACTTCGATAATATCACCGGGTTCAAGCTTCCTTGACTTAAAACCTGTGGGCTCTCCATTAGTACGTATTCAGTGCCTGGATGGAAAAGGGCCACCCCTCTTTCACCATCGTAATATCCAGGTGAATTCTAAGGCGTGCCAGGTTATCGATAATGGCACTGGTCGGCTCGTCCTCTCCGTAGGAACTCTTGAAACCCATGAGAAAGTCGAGGCCAACAACCCTTGCCCCAAAACCCGAAAAAATATGCGCAATCTTACCCAGGTCCGTACGCCGGAATGGAAAACTCCCATATTCTTCGTAAAGAGCCCCATCCAGCGCGACGATCATAGTCTCATCCCGCAAACGCGTAAATTTCTTGTCGCCGAGGGAGGTTCAAAGAATATGGCGAAAGGAAATTATCTGGTCCTCAACAAAAGAGAAGAGTTCAAATCTTTCTGCGGGTATCGTAAACAGAAAAATGACGAGTGTCAGAGCCACATCCCAGCGCTTCAATGGATTCTGCACAAGGCTGCCCACCCACCCCTGATCTTTGTTATTCGACACTCCTAGAACGGAGTCTCTTTATCGTAACCGGATATTGCTCTATCAAAGTAGACTTGTCTAATTCCAGTATATAGCGCCACCAGAGCAAACTTCCCGGTTAAACATGGTATCTTCTCCGCCAATCCCTGTATGAATCCATAAACTTATTAGACACCGCGATAACACTGCGACAACATTTGACTCAAATTCTCTACCAACAAAAAAGATTTCCACCCGGCGGAGCCCAATCAACGCCCCGGTTCACAGGCTTCAAGGATTCAAATTCATGTCCCCTGCGCCCATGCCATGCCAGATAAGAAATCCAAATACCTAGGGATCCTGGTCAATCCCATGTCCGGTCGAGACGTAAGACGGATAGCAGCTAGAGCCAGCACCAGTGGCCACCACGAAAAACAGCAACAGGTAACAAGGCTGGTTCTGGGGGCCTTCTCCCAGGGAGTAGAGCGGGTCTTTTTAGCAAAGGAACCCTACAGAATCAGCTCCCGTGCCATTGAGAACCTTCAACAACGGGACAGGGTAAGTTTGCTCGACATGCCCTTAACTCATACGGCTGCTGATACCAGGGTTGCTGCAGAAATAATGTGGCAGGCAGGGTGCAGGGTATTCATCGTTCTGGGAGGTGACGGTACAAATCGCATAGTTGCCCAAAACTTCCCTGAAGCTATCATCCTGCCGCTATCGACCGGAACCAATAATGTGTTCCCAACCTTTGTCGAGGCCTCCATCGCTGGTGCTGCAGCGGGGCTCATTGCGAGCGGCAAAATGAATCATGAAGATCATTGCAGGCGATGCAAACAGATCCACATCGACTGGAACGGAATCACCGATACAGCCCTGATTGACGCAGTGTTACTGGGCAACGACTTGCTGGGAAGCCTGCTACCCTTTGAGGCTCACAATATCATTTCCCTTCTACTCGCCCGGGCGGAACCTGCCTCAATAGGAATGTCTCCTATCGGCGGCTTTCTACTTCCCTGCTATGGTACCGACGATTTCGCTGTATTCGCTCAATGCGGTGATGAAGGAAGAGCCATCACGGTCCCTATTTCTCCGGGGCTCTATAATGATATCAATGTCAGTAAGATTGAAAAGGTAGCGCTCGAAACACCTGTTACCGTGAAAGGGCCTGGGATACTCGCTTTTGACGGTGACCGGAGCCTAGAACTGGCAGCTGGAGAAACGGCTAATCTAGAAGTGAGACGAGATGGTCCGTGGATAATCAATGCGGCGGCTCTGATGGACTCTGCAGCTAGCAGCGGTATATTTGCCCCCGGTGAAACATGAAAATGGCGAAGATCTGCCGGGTTCTCGTTTTAGCCGTATTAATGCTAGTATCGTCTGGTCTCAAAAGTGATGTTGAACAGTTATCGTGAGAAATACTGCACTTATTCTGCTATTGCTATCTATACCGTTAGCCCTGATCGCAGAAGATCAGGTTGTTTCAGAATCAGCCATGAAGACGCTGGCATGGCCTGACGGTACCAAGTATGTAGGCGGAGTTGAGGATGGAAAACGCACTGGCAGAGGGGCAATCTTCTGGCAGGACGGCACTCGCTTCGTTGGTGAGTTCAGAAACGATATGCGTAACGGACCGGGGACCATGATCCTCCCTGAGGGAACGGTTTACACAGGCTATTTCAAAGACGATGAACTGGTCAATTCGCCAGCGGCAAGCACTATTGCGGTTGCAGAACCAGAAGCAGTTACAGAGCCAGAAGCAGTAGCGGTAGCAGAAACAGAAGACAGCTCAACAGAAACTCAGGCCGTCGATGACACGGACCCAACTCATTCGCCAGTAGTTGTAGCTCACGACAGTCAACCCGCAGCAATCAAGATCCCCGTGGAAAAACCGCAGCCTGAACCCATCGAGAAAGCAGCAGAGCCTGAGCCTGCATCGCCTGAACCAGAGGAATCTATGACCGCGGATATCGGGGAAGCCAACCTGGTCGACGTATTTTTTAAACAAAAATATCAGTCGAATCTCTACCGTGATGTAACTAACAAGATTCTGCGCCTGCAAGAAGAAGAGAATGCGTGGAAGATTGTTCTTGAAAAAAGCAAATAATTAATCCAGGGGACTAGCAATGAGCGAATCGGCAACTTCCGTTCCCGCTGCAACTATTCTAATGCTGCGAGATCATCCAACAAACGGTCTCGAGGTATTCACGGTGATACGCCATCATCAGATCGACTTCGCCTCAGGCGCCCTGGTTTTCCCAGGCGGCCGCGTTGATGCGGGCGATGCAGAAGTGCGGGATCACTGCGAAGGTGCTGTCAAGATGGATGGTGCAGCCTGTGCTTTCATGGCAGGGGCTATTCGGGAAGCCTTTGAAGAATGCGGCATACTGCTTGCCAGAACCGCCGGGGAGTCAGACCTTATATCTGGAGAGAGGCTGGCTACACTCGAACCCTACCGTGACTCCCTTCACGAGGGAAAAATCTCGCTACTGGAGTTTCTGCAGAAGGAAAAGCTAACGCTCGCCTTCGATCACCTGCAGCACTTTGCTCACTGGATTACACCAGAGATGATGCCCAAACGATTCGATACACATTTCTATCTCGCCGTTGCACCCGAGGACCACATTGCAGTTCATGATGGGCATGAGTCCGTCGATTCGATCTGGATCTCGCCGCAGGATGCGATCGAGGGTGCCGATACTGGTAAATACACCATCATCTTTCCCACTAGGCTGAATATCGAAATGCTGGGTGAAAGCACTTCAGTTGAAAACGCTATCGAGATGGCAAAGGCCAGAACCATAATACCTGTGCTGCCACAACTGGAGTCACGAGAAGATGGTGAATACCTGTGCATCCCCGTCGAAGCGGGTTACAGAGTGATCGAATTCAGGATGGAAGACATTATAAAACCCTAGCCAGATAACCCGCAGGGCTGTCTACAAAAACCGCTCAGGGCTGTCTACAACACAAGCTCAAGGCTGTTTACAGAAAACTGCTCAGGGCTGTTCACCCCTAACCTTAACTCGAGGCAGTTTTTAGACTGGCTTCTTCCTGGTCAACTCCCTGAGTCCCCGTCACGGGCTGCATGGGGACATTGGGGTACTTGACCCCGGCCATCTTCTGAACCACGCGCATAACCTGGCAACTGTAGCCAAATTCATTGTCGTACCAGATATACAAAATCACATGTTTACCCTGGACAATGGTCGCATGGGAATCGACGATTCCAGCATGACGATCGCCAATGAAGTCTGTGGACACGACCTCCTTTGAGATGGTGTATCCGATCTGCCTCTGCATCGCCGAATTCAGCGATACGTCTCGCAGGTATTCGTTTACTTCTGCGACGCTTGTTTCGCTTTCCAGCGAGAGGTTAAGAATTGCCATGGATACATTGGGCACAGGAACACGAATGGAGTTCCCTGTTAGCTTTCCCTCCAACTCTGGTAATAACTTACCAACAGAGGCGGTAGCATTTGATTCGGTGAGCACCATATTAAGTGGTGCGCTGCGACCACGTCGATCCTTGGAGTGGGTGTTGTCGTGCAGGTTCTGATCATCAGTATATGCATGAACGGTTTCCATATGCCCATGGACAATTCCGAACCGGTCGTTGACCGCTTTCAAGACCGGCACAATGGCATTGGTGGTACAGGATGCTGCACCGATGAGCTTGTCCGAATCCAGTATCTGGTCTGAATTTACACCGGAAACAATATTCTTCACCTCACCCTTCCCGGAAGTGGTAAGCAGTACCTTTGCTACCCCCTTCGCCTTCAGGTGTTTCCCCAAACCCTCGGCATCTCTCCAGGCACCGGTACTATCAATAATCAGCGCCTTGTCTATACCGTAGCTGTTGTAGTCGATGGTAGAAGGGTCGGATGCATATATAAAACGGATTACATTGCCATTACAGACGAGGACATGATTTTCCGCATCCACACGGATGGTGCCATTGAAGGTACCGTGGATTGAGTCACGGCGCAACAGGCTTGCTCGTTTCGCCAGGTCCTTGGCTGGGTCCTTCGGTGGACGCAGGACAACGGCCTTCGGTAGGAGATTATGTCCGCCACCGGTCTTTTCTACCAAAAGCCTCATCACCAGCCGGCCGATGCGGCCAAATCCATACACAACCACATCCATGGGCTCGTGGGTTATCGTATTCGGATTATGCAGAATTTCCTGACATTCTCTTTTGATATAGTCACCGAGGGAAAGACCCTCATCATCGTCCATAAAGGCTGAGGTCAATTTGCCGACATCAACATGTGCGGGTCCCAGATCCAGATTGCACAATATCTTCAGGATTGGGTGGGTTTCAAACTCAGACATTTCGTTGTGCTCGATCTGTCGAACAGCCCGATGTGCCTTCATTAAGTCAATCACAGAAAGATTAAAAAGCGGAACGCCATAAATATATGGTGCCACATTGCGGCGATACAGACCCCCAATCATCGGGATCATCGCTTCAGCCAATGCTTCGCGTTCCTTCCAGTCTGCAAATACGCCATCAAGACCTGGTCGTGCCACGTAGGACTCCTTTAACCGTTATCGATTACAACAATATTGAGTGAAAATCCGGACAAGCTCTTGTGGACTTTTCTCTGGATCCACAGGGTAACGTGAATGCGCGTATTATCAGGATTTGCTACCTGCTTGGCAATACTCATCATGCTCTAACGCTCGGAATTCAGGTGCAACTCGCGTCTGTCCTGATCTATTCGAAAATCATAGTGACGAAGAAAATTCATTCCCAGCAGGCCGTCAATATCCCCGGACATTGAAAGCGTCAAAGCGCCCACTGACAGGGGCCCCATCGTCGCCCCTCCCAGGGCAAGCTGCTGGATCGAGATTACAGGTGCGGCCACGACACCATTGGCTGTTGAGAATAGCTCCTGCCGCTGCCCATTGAGGTTATACCCAAGTGCCACCAGGATGCCTTCATCCAAAACCGTCATAGCTGCACCGGTATCTATCAAGAGGTTGATCGGACTACCCTCATCAATCAGTGCCTCGACGACAAACTGGTTGCCGTTGGTCCACAGTGGCAGTACTTCCAGACTTTCAAATGATTCGTCAACATCGGTCTGGGCAATCAAACCCCTTGCCTTCTCGCCATACTGCGGGTGATTCTCTATTTGTGACAAGGGTGCAAGAGCCGCCTCATAATTCCCCAGGCTAATCCTCAGCATCCCTAGTTTCAGGAGATAGTGGGCCTGCTCCGGCATGGCAAGCGTGATACGTTCATAAAATTCATCCAGTCGCTCGTAGTTCTCAACCGCCACCAGGTTTTTCTGGTAGCTGACTGATAGCTCACGTAAGTTGGTATTTAGAATTTTCTCTTGGTCCTCTGAAACTGCCAGCAGGTTAGCCCTCTCTATTAGCCCTATGGCCTGCTCAAAATTCTTGTTCTTCTTTTCCATCAGAGCAAGCTGGACGAGACCAGCAAAGAACTCACCGTGGGTTTCCATATAGCGTCGCAGCAAGGTTCGGGCTCTGTCCGAGGTTGCGTTGTTTGTGAGCGCCAAAATAAGCCCGTCTTCGCCTTGACTCAGGGTAACTACCTGTTCCAGATTTCCTGCTGCATAGAGTACGCGGAGGTCGCGCGGCCGATTCAGCTCCACGGTTTTCAGCTTTGGCGGAACGGCAATATCAACGGTGGCCTTATCAACATCGTGAATCATCCAGCCAGTAGCGAGACCAGCGGCAAAAATCGCGATAGCGGAAAATAGACGGATGATGGTATTCCCCATATAGGCTTCCTCCGTGAATACTAACTCACGTGGCTAGAAAGTGCCGGATCCTGTCACGCAATGCCAGCACTTGTGAATCACACCCGGCCTGACTGGACCACAACCATGTAAATAGTCTGAAAATGAATGACTCGGACCCCACTTTTCCAGTAACCTTTCGTCCCTTTAATTTTTCACCCAGTAACCTATGACGGCGTTCTCCATCTCACCCAATATGCTTCCCGCCGGACAGGGTGATCGTCGTCGCTGGAACAACCTGCCTGGATCTGCCTCGTCACTCGCGATCGCCGAGTCATTGCAGGTAAGTCCCAGGATGTGCCTTGTTGTTACCGAGGACACGCTGACCGCGGAAAAAATGCAAAATGAGCTGCAATTTTTCCTCAGAGACACCATTCCAATTTATGGTTTCCCGGATTGGGAGACGCTCGTCTATGACGGCTTTTCTCCCCACCAGGACATTATCTCAGACCGACTTGCGGTACTGAACACCCTGCCCAATGTCACCCGTGGAGCCGTGGTCGTACCTGCCAACACTCTTATGCAGAAGCTGCCCCCCAGGGTTTTCACCCTTGGGAGCAGCCTGCAACTCGATATCGGCCAGCATTTCGATATAGATCAGATGCGCGGCAGACTCCAGGCTAATGCCTACCGCTGCGTTGAAATGGTATCCGGGCACGGTGATTTCGCCGTCCGTGGTTCCATCATGGATATTTTCCCAATGGGCTCTAATCTGCCCTACCGAATCGATCTGTTTGACAATGAAATCGAATCCCTGCGGACATTCGACCCTGAATCACAGATTTCAATTGATCGGGTAGAAAAAGTCAGGTTGTTACCGGCAAGGGAGTTCCCCTTGTCGGATGAGGCAATCAACAGGTTCCAGGACAACTGGCACCAAGCTTTTGAGAGCGATCCGCGCAACTGCCCCCTGTATCAGGATGTTTCCCAGGGGCTGTCACCGGCTGGGATCGAATACTACCTGCCGCTTTTCTATGATCAGCTTGAAAGCATGTTTGACTACCTGCCGCGGGACCTGCTTGTTTTTGCCGGGGACATAGAAGCAACCCTTCGCCTATACTGGGAAACCGCAAGCAACCGATATGAAAATCTCCGCCATGATATTCAGAAACCAATCTTGCCCCCAAAGGATATTCTGGAATCACCTGACGAGATATTCGCCAGGCTAAAGGCATACCCGCGCATCGACCTCCGTTCTGACAATACGGAAGTGAAGGCAAAGCAGGACTTTTCATTCAAGGAATTGCCGGACCTTACTGTCAATGAGAGGGGGTCCAGCCCTTTTCTGAAACTCAAGACCTTCCTGAAAGCCGGAAACCGAAAAGTACTAATCGCAACTGAATCGAACGGCCGGCGAGAAGTTGTAGATGAGGCTTTGCGCAAGAATGACCTGCAACCTGAGATTGCCGCGGACTGGCGGCAGTTCCTCTCCCACTCAACCAGCTCCCTGTCCCTCACCGTAGCGCCTCTTGAACGCGGTTTCTACGATACGGGTCAGGAAATCGTCCTGCTTACTGAACAACAGCTTTTCGGCGAACGGGTCCTGCAGAAAAGGCGCCGTGAGCGCGAGCGGGACAATGCTGCCGATTTAGTCGTTCGCAGTCTTACGGAACTCAGCATTGGCTCCCCGGTAGTTCACATTGATCACGGTGTCGGTCGCTACCTTGGATTGCAGACACTTAGCATTGATGACCAGCAAAACGAGTTTCTTTGTCTCGGCTACCAGGAAGAGGCCAAACTCTACGTACCGGTCGCCTCACTACACCTGATCTCGCGCTATTCCGGGAGCGAAGAAGGACTGGCACCCGTGCATCGACTCGGTGGGGATGTCTGGCAAAAGGCGAAGCGAAAGGCAGCCGAACAAATCCATGATATAGCAGCGGAACTGCTCAACATCTATGCAAGACGAGAGGCCAAAAAGGGATTCGCCTACCCGGAACCAGAAGACTCCTATCAGAAATTTGTCGCCGAGTTCCCCTTTGAGGAAACACCAGATCAGGAAATTGCCATCGAAAACGTGGTTTCAGATATGGTGGCAGAAAAAGCGATGGACCGCCTTATCTGTGGTGATGTGGGCTTCGGTAAAACAGAGGTCGCCATGCGTGCAGCTTTCATCGCGGTCCAATCCGGAAAGCAGGTTGCTGTTTTGGTACCAACCACCCTGCTGGCTCAGCAACACGACATAACTTTCAGGGACCGATTCGCCAGCTGGCCGATCAACATAGATTCAATTTCCAGATTCAAGACCAAGAAAGAGCAAACGGCCGTCATCACCAGACTGGCGTCCGGAAATATCGATATTGTAATCGGTACCCATGCTCTTATTCAGGAGAGGATGCAGTTTAAAAATCTAGGTCTGATGATAATTGACGAAGAGCATCGTTTTGGTGTCCGTCAAAAGGAAAAACTGAAATCACTCCGCGCTGAAGTGGATATCCTAACCATGACGGCAACGCCGATCCCGAGAACATTGAACATGGCAATATCGGGCATGCGGGACCTGACCATCATCGCGACCCCTCCTGCAAAACGGCTTTCCATCAAGACCTTTGTCCGCCAGAGGAACGACGGTATGGTCAGGGAAGCGATCCAACGTGAACTGATGCGTGGAGGGCAGGTGTACTACCTGCATAATGAGGTAAAAACGATCGAACAAATCGCTGATTCAGTTCAGGCTCTCGTACCCGAGGCCCGAATTGCCATCGGCCACGGTCAGATGCGTGAAAGGGAACTTGAACAAGTAATGTCAGATTTTTACCACAAGCGTGTACAGATACTCGTATGCACTACCATAATCGAAACAGGTATTGACATTCCAAACGCCAACACCATAGTAATAGACCGGGCTGACAAGTTTGGTCTGGCGCAGATCCACCAGCTACGTGGACGGGTTGGCAGATCACACCACCAGGCCTACGCCTATTTATTGACACCCCACAGAAAAATGATAACTTCAGATGCCCACAAACGACTGGAGGCGATCTCAGAAGCGGAGGATCTTGGTGCTGGGTTCATCCTGGCTACACACGATCTTGAAATTCGTGGTGCGGGAGAACTACTGGGCGATGAGCAGACCGGGAACCTGCAGGTTATTGGTTATACCCTGTACATGGAAATGCTTGATCGGGCCGTCAAGGCGATACAGGATGGGAAAACTCCAAATCTCGACCGCCCGCTGAAAGAAGGGATTGAAATTAATTTGCGCCTGCCGGCTCTCATACCAAATGACTACCTCCCAGACGTGCACACGCGTCTGGTGATGTACAAACGCATCTCGAACGCTGGCAATGACGGCCAGCTGCGGGAACTGCAGGTTGAAATGATAGACAGGTTCGGTTTACTGCCGGAACCCGCCAAAACTTTATTCCGGATTACGCATCTAAAACTTCGTGCAGAGCTTCTGGGCATTAAAAAGATAGATGCGGGCGCCAATGGCGGTAAAATGGAGTTTGATCAGGACACGAGCATCGACGCCGGTGCAATTGTTGACCTGGTGCAATCTGAACCACACCGCTACAAACTAGCGACAGCGAACCAACTGGTATTTGAAGAGAAGATGGACAAACCGGAGACACGATTCACAAAGGTTGAACGCCTGCTGGAAAGGCTCGAAAAGCGCCAGGTGGCGATTGCCAGCTAATGCGTACATGAATCGCCTACTTCCCTATTTGTTGCTGTTGGCGCCCTCACTGGTGCTTGCTGAGGCATCCCAGGTTTCAGGTTATGACAACTGGTACCAGGTAGAAATCATTGTCTTCAAGCAAAAAAAGCAGCCTGCCAGCGATGAGATCTGGCCCCTGGAATCAGCCACATACCCCTTGAGCATGGTCGCCATCTCACCTTCGAGCAATGATGAGATAAAACCCTACTCACTAGGCCAACTGGAAGACCTTCTGGCCGGTGAGGTAATTTTTGATACCGATACAGAGAAACCTGCACCTATTTTCGAGAGATTCTTGTTTGAGGATCGGGGAAGGCGCTCACAGAACCGTCAGCTGCTTGAGTCCGCCGACCAGGTAGAGTCAGTTAGCAGCGATGAGATGTTGGAGCTGGCACCGGAAACGGAAAGCAGTCAGGAAAAAGAAGAAAATGAAATACCCTTACTCGATTTTGCCATGGCAGACGAGCTGTTGAATTCGCCACTACCGCAGGCCTTCCGGGCGTTACCTGAAGATTCACTTTCCCTTGGCACCATTGCCCGCAGCCTCCGCCGCTCATCCGGGTTCGAGCTGATGCTTCACCAGGCCTGGCTGCAACCCATGAGTGGCAAACAGAAGGCGGTGCTGATTCAGGCGGGCAAGCGCTACGATGACCTGTATGAAATTGATGGAACCCTTTCCTTCAGCCGGTCTAGATTTCTACATATGGAGGCAAATCTCTGGTTCACGCAGTTTGAACCAAATTTCGATCAGCAGCAGTTCGTTCTGGTACAACCAGCCAATCTGATTGATGGCGCCGAGAACTATCCTGAGCTCATCGCCATGGAGAAAAACAGGGGCACGCATATCGCTGTTCACTCTCATCCGCTGAGGCATTCCAGGCGAATGCGAAGCTCCGTGCTGCACTACATCGACCATCCCTTCTTTGGGGTGCTAGTCCAGATCGACAACTTCTCCTATTCACCTGAATCGGCTGCTGAATAGACCACTCTGGTTTCACTGCCGACCCACCTGGGAAAGCAGCCCAAAGGCTCGATGGGTTCAATGGAAATTCTGAAGGAATCTCATTTCTCCGCTGACTCACGGCCCTCCGGGCTTCCCTTACTTCCTCACGAGCCCCTCCGGGTCTCACTCGTCATTCGGCGTTTCGTTTTTACGGCTGCGACCTGAGATTCCATCAGGATTTCCTTTTCGTTTAAATGAACGACGTTAAAAGCTGGTCAGAATATCCCGCACCCAGGACATGCCCTCATCCATGGCAGCCTGAATCTCATCGATCTTCACAGCCAGGTCGTTGATACCCGCACCCGCATTAACTGTAACCGATATTCCTGCATAGGGAAGATCGCGCTCCCTGGCAAGCATGCCTTCGGGCATTGCTGTCATACCGACAATATCGCATCCATCGGTTCTCATGCGGCGAATCTCTGCGGCTGTTTCCAGACGAGGCCCCTGGGTACAGCCGTAGACACCCTTGCTACGATACACAATATTTGCATTTTGAGTCTTACATCTCTTCGCAGCTTCAATTAATTGTTGGCGAAGTGTTGCATCGTAAGGGAAAGTAAAATCTATATGATGTATCTCATTGTCAAAGAAGGTTTGAACTCGTCCGTAGGTGTAGTCAATCAGCTGATCGGGGATGACAAGTTCCGGCACACCTAGCGACTCATCAACCGTACCAACGGCGGTGACAGCGATGACTTTTTCGGCACCGGCCGCAAGCAGGCCATCTATATTTGCCCGATAGTTGATTTTATGTGGGGGGAATCTAGGTGGATTACCATGCCTCGGTAAAAACAGAACCGGGCTCGCACCCAGCTTGCCTTCTTCCAGATAGACAGAACCATATTCGGTTTCTACCTGCTTTGTTTCTATTTCCTGCAAACCAGCAAATTCACCAAACCCAGTCCCACCTATTATAGCTAGCACGGAGGTGGCTTGACCGATAGGTCAAACACCGAAGTTGGCCGCTGTTTCACTTCTTCGGCCTGCCTCTGGTTTTTTGGCCGGGCTTTTTGCAGGTTCATCGGCACCGGTCAATTTGCCAATGCGTTGCACCATTCCACCCATTGAACCTATAGACATGAGGTGACAGTAAACCCATGCCAGTTCCCCGGAGCGGAAAAACTCTAATGCCTTCTCGTCGGAAAGCGCGAGCAGTTTCTTCTCATCAACCGCCAGCAATCCCGTCAGGGCGAATTGAGCACCGTCTACCATGTCTATCTTCGCCTTCAGTGACATCAGCAGATCATTTTCCTGAAGCCGCTTTACGAACAACTCAGTTCGCATGTACTGCTTCTGGTATTCATCGAGGAAGTCGAGTGCCTGTTGCAGTATTGGCGTTGGTTCGTCACCTTCAAATAGCGGCTCCCCATCTTTCTTACTGAACCCGTCAAAACTTTCATCGATGCAAACAACGCGCTGACTGCCATCCTCACCGGTTTCAGCCAGGACAAAAGGGTAGCGGCGCACGAAAGCGGGCACATATTTGGCATCCCAGGAGCCACCCTCCGACACGAACAGGTTCTCCTTATTGCGGAGCCCCAAGAGGGCTACGGGAACAACGCGCTCACCTGACTGGGCAAAGACGATGGGATATTCCTTGGCGGCCTCTGTGAACTCAACGCCAGCAAGGATGACTGAGTTGGTTTTTGCAGCAAACGTGTAGTTGTTCACCATCGGTTGTATCTTGATGTCTTTGTGATCAACCTTGTTCAGCGCAACCGGGTTTTCATAAAACAGTAGGTTAGCCATGGATCCTTTCCTGTCTTCAGTTTATCGACATGTACGAGGCTTAAAGTCTACCTTATCTTAAGGCTTCTGACATGACCCTAAAGTCCGTTCATGCCCTTGCTCTGTACCGTTAGTCATACCAGAAGCCAGCCAGCACAGGTAACGGCTAGTCAGATTCAGGGGAAATATGGATCGTAGAAGTCGGGAACGCAAATTCTGCACCGTGAGATTCAATAATGCCTACTATCTCTAGTAATACCCGCTCCTTGATACCGTGGAACTCGACCCAATTCGTGGTTTTGGTAAAAGTGTAGACAAAAAAGTCTATGCTTGAGTCAGAAAAAGCATTGAAGTTAACGATTAAAGTCCTGTTCTGAGCGATATCCGGGTGATTCTCCAGCATGGTGCGAACATCATTCACTATCGCCTCGACGGTGCTGACATCTTCATAGCGAACGCCTATCGTTTCATAGATGCGCCTGTTCCTCATACGAGATGGGTTTTCCAGGGCAATGGTCGCAAAAACAGAGTTCGGCAGATAGAGGGGGCGCTGATCAAAGGTCCTTATTTCAGTCAATCGCCAACCTATATCGACTACAGTCCCTTCGATTTCCCGGTCCGGGCTTCTGATCCAGTCGCCGACTGCAAATGGCCGATCCAGGTAGATCATCAGACCACCGAAAAAATTAGCCAGCAGGTCTTTTGCGGCAAAGCCTACTGCGATGCCACCCACGCCGCCAAATGCCAGAATACCGGAAACACTCACACCCAGCGTCTGCAACACAGACAAAGCAGCGGTAATCAGCACCGATATGCGCAGCAGCTTCCCTAGGGCGGTGACAGTTGTTACGTCTGATCCCTTGGTGATGAACCGCGTTTCTATCTCACGAATAAAGCGGGTGAGAAACAGTGCAATCAGGCTGACAACGGCAACATAACGAACAGGTTCGATAATCTCAGCCAACCCCGTACTAGTCTTGTTGGCAATAACCTCAGCTGCCCAGGCAATCCCCAACACCCAGATAAGCCATGCAACTGGCCTTCTGGCAGCATGGAACAGGGCGTCATCCCAGACCGTCTTCGTATTCTCAACCCTCTTCAGCACACCGTCGAGAAACTTGCGCACAATGTAATTCAGTATCAAGGTGGTAAAGACGATACTGAATACCAGAATGACCGTCGGGTTGGTAAACCAATCAACTATTGTCATCGCACCGTTGCTTACTTCATCCATTAAAAGTACCTGATCAATTCAATTTTCAAAAAATCCTCATCCTGAAAAAATGCCAGCCTGGTTTCAGGGTTTGCCAGTACTGCAAGGAATCCTGGCAAGTTCTCTTCCAGAGCTCTGCCGTTACTGAATATCGATGCTTCAACTATTATCTTCCAGTTTGCCCCCAGCCGGCTACTGGCTTCAAGTGTGGTAAGAAACTCGTGGGAGTCAATATCGTATAGCCCCACCAATAGCGCAGTAGTATCCGCCACGTTATTAAACGCGTAGCGAAAACCAAGAGCAACATCATTCTCACCTATAACCGGTGCACTCTCACCCCTGTCATCATAAAGATACTCGGCAATAACACCAAGATCCGCCCTGCTCCCAAAGACACCAACAATCGTTTTTTCGAACCCAAATGTTGCAGCGCTGTACCTCTCCTGCTGTCCACCTCTGGATATCGCTTCAAGTTTCCATGCCCAGTCGCCAACAAAGTATTGTGCGTCAATGCCGGTCTGTTCGATAACTTCATACACTGGGACTAAAACGGCATCGACGGGCATGCCCAGTGAATTAGTCACCAATTGCAGATCAAAGCGAGGTTCGCGAGTGGTTCCGGAGAAATGTGACAGCCCAAGCTCTAGCTCGCCAAAGGTCTGTACCCAGCGTATCGCAAAATCAGTGCGCCACTCTTCTGCAGCAGACTCAAAGATAGCAGCACCCTCATCCACCAGGAATGGCAACCTTGGCCTGCCATCAATGCCTGGGAAATTTCGTTCACGAAAACCAGCCAGCAAATAGAAATCGACAACACCGTAGTCTCCAAAGAAGGAGAGGTTGATCATCGGCTGGCCAAGCTTCTCCTCACCATCCGGATTCTCCAGGATGTCTGTCTGATTGATGATATCAACCAGGTGCTGTGATTCTGTTACGCCCCAGAATACCTTGCGGATCCCGGTTCGAATTTCCCAGGAATCAGCAACGTGAACCCAGGTAAGTTCCCTGATATCCAGGTGGGATCTTTCACTATCCTGTTCATCCCAACGTGCAAATGGAACAAAGGCAAAAATGTCATCGCCATCATTCCAGGTTTTGTAATACTCGCTTTGAATGCTTATGGAAGCGTAATTTTTGCCGAGTTCATTGATGCCTGGTTTATCGAAGGTGCGGAGCTCGCCGGCAAAATCAGTTCGCCACCGTCCCTTATTCTCGCTGGAAGGCTGGATTTCACTCAAAAAAAAAGGGCTGGGTTCCTTTCTCAGTTTCGCCGCATTGTAGGAATCCGTTGCCTTATCTTCAGGGTGGGGCCGGTTTACAACAGGTGAAGTAGTTTTTGTCAGCGGCGGCGTAGCCTTGACCGGCTCTTCCAACAAATCATCCGTGGTAAGTGGGGATTCTTCCTCCTCCACGGAAACATTGCGTAATATCCAGGCATTTACGATACCGCGCTCCAGAGTGCCAGCCTTAAACGCTTCTTCAGAGGATTCATCCACGGGGCCAACAAGGACCCTGTGATAATCGACACCCTTTACGTTTGCCAGCTTGACCAGCACCTGCTCATAGTCAGGAGACAACTTCAGATACATCTCTCCTGCCTGGGCGGCATCACGAAAACTGCCAGCAACGATGAAATTCTTTTTGACCAGCCGGGTCGGCTGGAAAAATGCCTCAGACAATACGGGAATGCCTTCCACATCAACATCATTGTAGTCAACCACGGCAAATACGGAGCGCAAACCTGGTTCACTTCCGGTGATACTGATGTTCCACATGTCACCAACGCCTGCATAGCGAAGCTGGCTCTTTAGTCGGGCCTGGTCATACTCATCCGTAAACAACCGAACAAGTAGCCGATAATATATCTGCCCGCTAACATCGACCGGCAACAGCAATACCTCTACGCCGGCCTCTCCGCTGAGGTGCTCCCCGGCCTCAGTCGCACGCTGTTCACCCTCGTAGCTACCGACAACCAGGTAATTTCCTGGCTCTTCAGCACTTTCTGAAGACACGGTAACCAGGCACCCAAACAGCAAGGGGAAAATGATATTCCGGACAACCTGACGAAGGCGCAATGCTATTGAGGTGCCACTAAATATATCGATTTTTGGGTGGGGGCTATCTTGCACGCTGAAGGCTGTTCCTGGTGAAATCACTATCCTTGAGCCCCGTAGAAAACTCATAGTCCTGCCAGTGAAGCTCGGTGCTTCTCTTTGTCTGGTGGTTGTACATAACCATTGAGCCTGGCCGCCAGAACTCTCCAAGGTACTTCTGATAGTTGGTTGAGTGAAGGGTTTTCAACAGGCTGTTTTTGCGGTCGAAGTAGTCGACCTTCAACATCCGGTAGTGTTCCTTGTCGACCCATGCGATTTGCCTGGTATAGCCAGAGTACTTGTCAACAGGATACCGCTCAATTACAAATGTTTCCTGCCCATCAAGCACTTCATCACGTAAATATCTGTACTTGTATTTTTCGACTTCCTGGCTGGACAGGTCTTCGAACGCGAACTCACTACCAACAAATGGGCCTGACTTATTTTTTGAGGCGATTCTTTTAACGCGTTTCAGGGCCGGGAGATTCAGCCACTGATCATCGGGTTCAACCTTATGAGAAAAAGACAGCAGGCCCGTACCCTTAATATCCGCGGGAGTATCAAATATCGTGAGGCTCTTGTCCCCATCGTTCTCAACTTCAAGATTTCTCAGTCGCATTCGCCGGCGACTCTCATCACCCTTCGCATTCTTTAACACCATCTCGAGGTTAACTTTACTATCCACCCAACCGTCATCACGCCTGTTGGCTTCCTGTGCAATTGCAAGTCCCTTCTCCTCTGCTGATTCGGCAAATACCGAAATCGATGGCAAGACAAGGGCCAAAACAAATACTAAATCCGGGAACCGCAAGCTCAACATAACTACAATCCTGCTATATCTAAAGGTCGCAAAGAAAATCATAAAATTGCGCCTGGCGCAAGTAAGGATCCACATCAAAGAGACCGTTGCAGCACCAAAACCGCAGCCCAGAGTCACTTCTTGAACGCCGCCCCTTGACAAGCAATCGGCGAGAAAGCTTGCTATATCAAATTTGCTGTATATAATTCCAGTAACTGTATATAAATCCATATATTCGGGTAGCCCATGATCAAGCTCACAAACAGACAAAATGAAGTGCTGGATTTCATCAAAAGTTACATTGATGATACGGGTTATCCGCCAACGCGGGCGGATATCGCTAAGGAACTTGGCTTCAAAAGCGCCAATGCCTCTGAAGAACACCTGAAGGCACTGGCTCGAAAAGGCGCCATTGAGATGATTCCCGGCACTTCCCGGGGTATCAAGTTGCCAGATTCAAACGGTATCGCAATCGTAGGGCGAGTTGCGGCCGGCAGTCCAATCCTCGCGCAGGAACACATCGAAGACTATTGTGAACTCCCGGCATCATTCTTTAGCCCGCGAGCAGACTACCTGCTCACCGTCCATGGCGACAGCATGATTGAGGGCGGCATCCTCGATGGTGATCTGCTCGCAGTACATAAAACGACAGATGTACACAATGGTGATCTGGTTGTGGCACGCATTGATGATGAGGTAACGGTCAAGCGACTACAAACGGGCCGCCGGAAATATCAGGTAACCCTGATGCCGAAAAACAAAGACTATTCCCCCATCGAAGTAGACCTGCGTGATACCGCTTTTGCTATTGAAGGTATTGGCGTGGGAATTATCCGGCACTAGGCCTGGCGAGTTCCGGGTCATCCCGAGCCTAGTCGAGGGATCTCGCTTTTAGATCGCTCCACTTCAGTCGAGATGACTGCGTTATGCGGGTCACCCGGTCGCTGCAGATTTTTTCTTGACCTTCTTCTTTATCTTCTTTTTGGTCGCTTTCTTCTTGTACTCTTCTACCCATTTGCCACCGACATAGTCCGCCCGCCAACCGGATGGCTTCCCTTTTTCAAGTTCAGTCATCACATAGTGTTCCTTGGTCTTGCGCGCAAACTTAACGAGAGATCTGCGTCCATCTGGGTCCTCAACCGGTGCTCGCATCAGGAAGGCATACTTGGGGTCTATCTCATTCTGATGCGGTATCAGTTCATCCATATAGGGCGCCCTTGTTTCCCGATTCCTGGGAAACTGACTTGCTGCCAGAAATATACCAGCCGCCCCGTCCCGTAACAGATAGGTATCGTCCACCTTCTCGCACACGAGTTCTGGCATGGGTACCGGGTCCATTTTGGGTGGTGCAGCTTCACCATTCCTGAGTAATTTGCGGGTATTCTTGCAGTCATCGCTGGTACAGCCAAAATACTTGCCGAACCGACCCGTCTTCAATTGCATCTCCGCACCACACTTATCACACTCAAGAACCGGGCCGTCATAACCCTTGATCTTAAATTCGCCGGCTTCAACTTCAAACCCAGTACAGTCCGGATTGTTTCCACACATGTGTAATTTTCGTGCGGTATCTATGAGGTAACTATCCATCGCTGAGCCACACTTCGCACATCGCTTTTTGGTGCGAAGAATCCTAGACTCTTCTTCCTCATCCCTATTCACGCTGGTTACTTCATCATCCGGCACAAGATTGATGGTGCTCTTGCAGCGCTCCTGCGGAGGCAGAGCATATCCAGAGCATCCCAGAAAAACACCCGTGCTGGCCGTCCTGATATTCATCTTGCGATCACATTGTGGGCAATCAATGTCGGTAATAGAGGGCTCGTTAGGTCGCATTCCATTTTCACTTTGACCAGCCTTGTCCAGTTTCTCACTAAAATCAGCATAAAATGTATCGAGCAGGTTTTTCCAGGCGACATTCCCATCGGACACTTTATCGAGGGACTCTTCCAGTTCTGCTGTGAACCCATAGTTCATCAGTTTTTCAAAACTCTCCATCAGACGCCCGGTCACCAGCTCACCGATTTTCTCCGCATGGAAGCGTTTACTCTCCAGCGTTACGTACCCACGATCCTGGATGGTGGTAATAATTGAAGCATAGGTAGATGGTCGCCCAATACCGCGTTTTTCCAATTCCTTGACCAGACTGGCCTCACCATAGCGGGGGGGTGGTTTGGTAAAGTGCTGGGAGGGCAGCAATTCAACCAGCGACAGCTTCTGATCAACCTTATAATCGGGCAGCGGGACTTCATTTTCCTTGCGCCCGGCAGGTGGCTGGACCCTGGTAAAACCATCAAAGCGCAGGATTCTGCCGTTGACCCGAAGTTCCATATCCTCCGCGCCAACGAGGACAGTAGTGCTGGTGTATTCAGCATTCGGCATCTGGCAGGCAACAAACTGTCGCCATATCAATTCATACAATCGCTCAGCATCCCGCTCCATACCAGCGAGGGAGGTTGCTTTCACATTCACATCGGAAGGGCGAATAGCCTCGTGCGCCTCCTGTGCACCTTCCTTGCTCGAATAGATTTGCGGAAATTCCAACTGGTACTTGTTTCCGAATTCAGATGAAATCAGCTCTCGGCACTGTGCTACCGCCTCAGCACTGAGATTTGTTGAATCCGTTCTCATGTAGGTAATATATCCGGCCTCATATAGCCGCTGCGCCATCATCATGGTCTTCTTCACCCCATACCCCAGGCGGGTACTGGCTGCCTGTTGCAGGGTCGAGGTGATGTAGGGAGCCGTCGGTTTGCTTTGTGTTGGTCTGTCTTCTCGACTCTTAACGATGAAGCTGGCATCCCCAAGGGTGACGAGGGCAGCGTCAGTCTGCTCCTTGTTGACCGGTCTGAAATTCTTACCCGCCTGTTTCGCTACCTGAAACTTTACGGACTCGGTATCAGCCGGGCCTTCAGCCAGATTGGCATATATCTCCCAGTACTCCTCCGGTACGAAGGCGCGAATTTCACGCTCCCGTTCGACGATCAGCTTTACCGTAACCGATTGCACCCGGCCGGCGGACAGGCCGCGTGCTATTTTCGCCCATAACAGGGGTGAAACCATGAAGCCGACAACCCGGTCAAGAAACCGCCGCGCCTGCTGGGCATTGACCATATCCATATTAATATCGTCTGGATCAGCAAATGCTTCCTGGATAGCCTTCTTCGTAATCTCGTTAAAAACGACCCGGCGGTAGCGCTCCTCATCACCGCCAATTGCCTCCCGAAGATGCCAGGCAATCGCCTCTCCTTCCCGATCAAGGTCAGTTGCCAGATAGATTTCATCCGCATCTTTCGCCAGTTTCCTGAGTTCCGCTACTATCTTTTCTTTACCAGGCAATATCTCGTAGTGCGCCTGCCAGCTCTTCCCGGGATCTATACCCATCCTTGCAACGAGTTGCTTGTGGGCTTTCTCTTTTTTGTAGGCTGCCTTTTTCTCGGGCACCATTTTTCGAGTCTTGGCAGCTTCCTTCGCGCGCTTTTTGGGATCGCTCTTGGCACCACTACCACTGACCGGAAGATCACGTATATGACCCACACTGGACTTAACGATAAAATCATCGCCCAGGTAACGATTTATTGTCTTGGCCTTTGCCGGTGATTCAACAATGACTAACGATTTACTCATTTGTTCCCATCATTACTAAATTTGCGTCTTCAATAAGGGCGACATATATAAGGCGTTACTTACCCAAGGTCAAGAAGGGGATCAAAAATATTGCCTTGAATCTGCTTTTCCTTATTTAGCTTAGCCTCAAATGCCACAGGTTTGTCAAGGGGGAGTTTGTTCGCATGGTGCTAATCGAGTTCCAAATTGTCCTGAGGTTTGTAGAGGACAGTTTCTATGCAGCCATTGAGGAACTTGCATACTTCAGCAAGACCTTTCTCTCCGGAGTTTTCGTGCCAGTAGATAGATAAAACATAGTTCTTCTCATCAATTCTAACGACATCACCGGGGATACAAGCAAGCTCGCGGACCAGGAAGTTTTCCATCTCCTCCGACATAGCGCCAGGCTTTGATTGCACCCAGAACCAGGTACCCGGCAGATCTTTTGTGGACTCCTCACCTCGCTCCAGCGCCCAGTCTATCTGGGACACCAACCGCCACTGCCTTGGTTTTTTTCTCGATAAACGATAGGCCACAAGCCTAAGAATTGGCTCCAGGGGTTTACCAGTATTTGAGATGTACTTGTCCTGGTTGGGGATTGGGTCTTGAATACTGGTCAGCTCAACGCTTATTCCTGCTGCCATCGCCTTCCCGCGCAGCCGCATTTTTTCCTTCTGTCGTGCAGAGGGCAGTATCGCAAAAATCGGAGCGATAATGAGCAGCAGGACAAAGCCAATAATCAGGTAGGTCATTGATTCTATGTTAGTAAATACATTTGATCAGGATAAGAATTATCTATCTCTGCTCTTACGCCTTGACAGTGGTATTTCATAATTATTTCTCTAAAATATCACTACTGACTGAATTTGCTACTGAAATCGATCCAACAAAGAGAACCCAACAGGTTCAATAACAACGACTCAGAGGTGGAAACAATGGGTGAATATTCTCATATTCTTGTAGCGGTTGATCTGACTGAGGAGTCGCGGCATGTTTCTAAGCGAGCCTGCTCACTGCAAAAAGCCTTTGGTGCGGAACTAAGCTGTACTCACGTCATTGAACCCTTGAGCCTCGCCTACGGCGGTGATATCCCGATGGATCTGTCCACTATCCAGGAGCAGATCCAGGACACGGCAAAATCACACCTTCACGAATTCGCCAAAACTCTCAACATCGCTCCTGATCACCAGCACTTGATCTTTGGTCGTCCCGAAACTGAAATCCATTCTCTAGCCAGTCAAATCAGCGCGGACTTAATCGTGGTCGGCAGCCACGGCCGACACGGGTTGGCGCTACTCCTTGGGTCGACTGCAAATGGCGTGCTACATGGAGCTTCAGTTGATGTCCTGGCGGTACGTGTGGGCAACTAATGGTGGGAACGCCGAGTCGGGAACGCCAAGTTGGGGACGCCAAGTTGGGGACGCCAGGTTTGAACACGCGAGTTTTGACTCAATGCAAAAGCAAACAAAATTTTTAACATCAGGGGCACAAAATTCGATAACCTAATCAATACAACCATTGGTTAGATGACGTGAATAATATCCACCTTACCCATTTCTCAGGACCGTGCCTGTATCTGTTGCTGTCGCTGACGCTTTTTAGCAGTCAGGTCCAAGCAGAATTCTCACGCAGCACCACATTCAAACCCCGGTCAGACACCTCCAGATTCGAACAGCGCAAGCTATATAGGGACGCCCTATACCTTATAAAATCAGGTCAGCGAAGCCGATACCTGAAATTGCGAGCGCGACTAGAAACCTACCCTCTGTACCCTTATCTTGAATACTCGGACAAGCTTACCCGTTTGTCACGACAGTCAAGCGAATCCGTTACTGAATTCATTGATCAATACAAAGACACTCCCCTTGCCAACCAGATGTTGCAAAACTGGGTGTACAACCTGGCCAAACGAGGCGAATGGAAAACTTTCATCGAAAACTATAGCCCCTCTGTTGCGGCTAAAAAAAATGCCTGCTTCTATGGCTACGCCCTGTACAAGGAGTCAAGACTTGCGGAGGCCATGGAGTGGGCAGAAAAACTCTGGCTTGTGGATTTCTCTCAGCCTGACGAGTGTGAGCCGATCTTTAAAATATGGCGTGACAACGACGGGCTGACACCTGACATCGCCTGGCGACGCTTTTCACTCACCCTGCTTTCCAACGAGTCAAAACTTGCCGCGTACCTTGTAAGATTTCTCGCCAGGGAAGACAAACAGTATGCCAACAGTTTAAAGCTGGTGCATAGAAGGCCGGCGAATGTGAAGCGAGTCGACAAGTATAAGAAAGACAATAGGCGGATTCACGAGTTGGTGTTGCACGGTTTAAAGCGTCTATCAAGAACTCGCCCCGACGAAGCTCTGGAAACACTCAATAAATATCTCGAAATCCATCATTTCGAACAAGAAGCCCTTACCGAGACATACGTCTACATAGCGAAACAGCTGGCGAATTCAGGTGACAAGCTAAATCAGATCGATGATTTACCGGTAAACCTGCACGAACATGCTGACCTGGTGGAGGCACGGATACGAATGGCGCTGAAGCAGCAGGACTGGAGCCAGGTGCTCATCCTCATCAACCTCCTGCCTGAGGAATCTCAATTACATCCGCGCTGGGAATTCTGGAAAGCAAGGGTACTGGTGGGATCGGTTGATCCTGCGGATCGGGATATTGCACTCCGCAGTTTCTCCAGACTGGCAGAATTACGAAGCTTCTACGGCTTTCTTTCCGCAGATCGCCTGCAGCAGGAATACAACTATGTTGATGAGCCAACCAGCGTATCAACCGAGGAAATCCTTGCCCTTGAGGCAACCCCTGGGATTCAGCGGGCTCTGGAATTGCTGACACTCAATGAGCGCACCAAGGCCAGGCGAGAGTGGTATTTCACTACACAGGATTTCTCCAACAGGGAAAGGCGAGTCGCGGCACGGGTAGCCCACAGGTGGGGTTGGCATAAGGCAGCCATTCAATCATTGATTGACGCAGATGCATGGAATGAACTGGACTACAGGTTTCCCATCGCCTTCCTGGATACCTTCATCAGCAATGCACGCACCGCAGACATTCCGGCCAACTGGAGCCTTGCCATCGCACGGCAGGAAAGTGCTTTCATGCCCGATGCGAAATCACCCGCCGGAGCCTATGGCCTGATGCAGCTTATGCCTACCACGGCAAAATCAGTTGCCCAGAGGTCTGGCATGTCATTCAAATCCAATAGGGACCTTACTAAACCAGCTTTCAATATCAAACTCGGCTCTCATTACCTTGGTCGAATGCTGCGCCGTTACAACAATAATCGCATACTGGCCACAGCGGCCTACAATGCCGGGCCGGAAAATGTGGATAGGTGGGTAGATGGGGATCTGCCTTTTGATATATGGATTGAAACAATTCCCTTCATGGAGACCCGTTCTTACGTTCAGAATGTTCTGATGTTTTCGACTATCTATGGGCGACGCCTGCAACAGAGCCAGCCCTTGATCTATGAACATGAATATGATGATTTTTCCAGCGCCCATACGAATTCAACCGCCGGGGAAAGTAGTCAGCAATCTGCCGAAAAGGACGAGCAAATTGAAGCTCCAGGATGACGTGTCTGCGCCACCCGAAATACCTTCGGCTGCAACCAGAGGTGTACTCGTCGATATAGGCCTGAACCTGACCCATGACTCCTTCGATGAAGATAGAGAACAGGTGTTGCAGCGTGCCCTGAATGAAGGTATCAGGCAGATGGTTGTTACCGGCGCTTCAATCGATGGCAGTGAAGATGCAGTTGCGCTGGCTAATCATCATGAGTGCCTATATGCCACAGTCGGCATACATCCACATCATGCTGAACAGACATGCAACGAAGCGCTGACTCGATTCAAAAAGCTGTCACAGGGACACAAGGTCAAGGCCATCGGGGAGACAGGTTTAGATTTCTTCCGGAATTTTTCTCCCCGGGATATGCAGGTACGTTCCTTCGAGCAGCATATTGATATCGCTGCGCAGCTCAACCTACCAATGTTTCTCCATGAGCGGGATGCTCACCCGACCTTTGCCGACGTACTCAGACCCCACCGGGAGAAGGTCAAGGATATCGTTGTACATTGTTTTACCGGAGAGAAAGATGCGCTGCACGCCTATCTTGATCTTGACTGCTACATAGGTATCACAGGGTGGATCTGTGATGAACGTCGTGGTCTTCATTTAACGGATCTAATCAGGGATATACCCGCTGACCGCCTGATGATAGAAACCGATGCACCTTACCTGCTGCCAAGAAACATAAAGCCAAAACCCAAATCAAGACGAAACGAGCCACATTATCTAACCCGGATATGTGAGTTTGTCGCCGATACTCTTGATATCCCATACAATGATCTGGCGCGCCAAACCACCGAGAATGCCCGCCGCTTTTTTGATCTGCCAGCACCGTGAAGCAGGAACTAACTATATGAGTGTCTTGCTGCAATGCCATCGGCTCGTTCACTCGATGGGTAGCAAACCATTGTTCAATGATCTGGACCTGACCATTAATGCCAGGGACCGGGTAGGATTGGTAGGTCACAATGGTTCAGGAAAATCGACACTGCTTTCAATTCTCAATGGCCAGCTAAACCCCGACGGGGGAGACATCTCCCGCAGTGGCGATCTATTGCTTGAGACCGTAGAGCAGTTTATTGACTCGCGCTTGAACGAACGAACCCTGTTCGAGGCACTTCATGAAAAGTTGCCGGCTGAAGAGCAGGATTTCAATGAATTCAAAGTTACCATGATGCTTCAGCAAATGGGCTTCAACGAGACCGAATTCCGTTTCAAGGTCGCTGACTTGAGTGGTGGTCAGCAAAATCGTTTGATGTTCGCACGCGCTGTAATCAGCAACCCAACGCTCATTCTCTTTGATGAACCCACCAATCACCTGGACCTGCAGACGCTTTTGTTCTTTGAGGATTTACTCACCTCGCTGGATACCGCCTACCTGCTTGTATCCCATGACAGGCATTTCCTGGACGCCGTTACCGAACGAACCGTTTTCCTGCGCGACCATCGCGTCTACAGCTTTAACCTGCCCTACTCCGAAGCCAGTATCCGGCTCAATGAACATGATGATGCTGCACAGGCTATGCGCAAAGTAGAAGAGAAAAAAATAAGGGAACTGCGCGCCAGCGCCAAGCGGTTAGCGATATGGGGTAAGGTTTACGACAATGAGAAACTGGCCCGTAAAGCCAAGAATATGGAAAAGCGCGTCGAGCGATTGGAGGGTGACAAAACCTTCGTGACATCTGGCTCAGGGCTCAAACTCACCCTGGATGTAAAAAATGTCCAGGCAAACCGAATGCTGCAAATTGATGATCGTCAGATCCTTTCACCGGGGCTAGATCCTAAGCCACTGTTTTATATAGATAATCTATTCATCCGCCCTGGAGATAGAGTGGCGCTGCTGGGCCACAATGGGGTGGGTAAAACCACCTTGATTAAGCTGATCATGGAGCGATTTGAAACTGACAGTGCAGGGGACTTCATTAAGTTCAACCCGCAATGTGATATCGGCTACTACGATCAGGAACTGGAACTTCTCAACCCCAATCGCAGTATGACCCAGACGCTAGAGGACAACTGCAATACCGGCGACTACAAGGCAGCACTCATCAAGGCCGGATTTCCCTACCTTGACCTGGATAAAAAAGTAGCTGTGTTAAGTGGAGGAGAGAAAGCACGGCTGATGTTCCTCCTCATCAAATTGAACCATCCAAATTTCCTGGTATTGGGTGAACCGACCAATCATATTGATATTAAGGGAAAGGAAGATCTGGAATCACAAATACTCGAATCTAATGCAACCATCTTGATAACTTCCCACGATCGACGCTTTGTGGACATCATTGCCGACAGATTTATTCTTATCGACCAGCATGAACCACGGGAACTCAATGACCCCCAGACTTTCTACGATCTGGACCGCACAACCGTTGCCATACAGGAGACTCCTGCCGTCGATACGATACAGGCTCCGCTTGAGGACGAAGATATCCTGACCCGCATTGTAGAGCTTGAAACCATGCTCGCAGAAGATCAGGCTCGCAAGAGCAAGTTTCAGAAACCAAAGCTGCAACTGAAGTGGGCCAGGGAGTGGAGGGAACTGAACGATCAGTTGTAGCTTCGCTCCAACGGTACTTGGTTTATGACAGGCGAAAGGACAACCAGGTTTACGACAGGCGAAAGGGCCAAAAAGTACTTTGTCATCTCGAGCGCAGGTGTGAAGCACCGAAGTCGAGAGATCTCGCTTTCCGGGTTGAGATTTCTCCACTGCGGTGGAAATGACAATCCGGTTAGTGACCGGCGAAGTGACAATCTAGTTAGTGACAGACGAAATGGCAACCTGACTCATGACAGGCAAAATGCTTCGATGCCCTCACCTGGCGGGGGTGGTATCACTCAGCATCCAGGGCGTTGAGAATCGTGCAGTGGATGGCAGATTCTTCTCCACCACAACAGGCATCGGTAACTTGCTGGAGCGCTCCTTTCATGCGATTCAACTCTTTGATTTTTATGTTAATTTCCAGCAACTTGTGTTCGGCCATATGCTTGACCGTACCACAGGTATTCAGTTTCTTGTCGACCCTTAAGGAAAGCAGTTCAGCTATTTCCTTTAGGGAAAAACCCATCCGTTTGGCCCGTAGAATGAAGCGCACCCGCAGCACCTCCGCCCGGGTATACAAGCGGTAGCCGGAATCACTACGTCTGGGTTCCTCGAGCAGCCCCCTGGACTCGTAGAACCTAAGGGTTTCATTATTAGTATCCGTTAGTTTTGCCAACTCACCAATTCGCAAATAGCCCATAAGTTCTCTCCCGCACTTCCGGTCACCAGTTTTCAACATATGAAAAACCCTAAAGCTTACTATAAGGTACAGACTTTTCTTGCGTCCGTGTAAGATTGGCAATCGCCGACCTGACCGGAACGACTGAGGAACTATGCAAATAGAAGCACAAACGAAAACGCTTATTGATGGATTGTGTTTTGGCGAGGGCCCCCGCTGGCATGAAGATCGCCTCTGGTTTTCCGACATGCATGATCACAAGGTCTATGCAACGGACCTGGACGGCAATATGGAAACCATGGCACATGTTCCGCAAAGGCCATCAGGTCTTGGCTGGCTACCAGATGGTCGGTTGCTCATTGTCTCTATGATGGATCGTAAGCTCTTGGTTCAGGAAGAAGGAAAATTGAGCGAATTCTCGGACATACATGCCCTGTCAAAATTCGACTGCAACGACATCGTCGTTGACCGGAATGGCAGATCCTATGTTGGCAATTTTGGTTTTGACCTGCACAACAATGCTGACCAGGACACCACCGAAATCGTGATGGTGCAACCAGATGGTAAGGCTGAGGTCGCTGCAACGGACATGGCTTTCCCAAATGGCACGGTCATTACGCCTGACGACAAGACAATGATAGTCGGTGAAACCATGGCTGGTTGCCTGACTGCCTTCGACATCAATGCTGATGGCGGCCTTTCAAACAGGCGCATCTGGGCACAGCTTGAAGGTGCCATCCCGGATGGAATCTGCCTCGATGAGGCCGGGGGCATATGGGTAGCCTCCCCCATCAGCAATGAGGCACTCCGTGTTGAAGAGGGAGGCGATGTAACAGACAGAATAGCAGTAGAAAACCAGGCCTTTGCCTGCATGCTGGGTGGCGCAGACAGAAAGCGCCTATTCATCCTAACGTCGTCCACCTCCCATCCCGATGAGTGCAAAACTGCCCGATCAGCAAAAGTCGAGTATGTAGATGTTGCAGTCCCGGGAGCCGGTTTACCGTGATCAACAGGAATTTGAGGATTGCAGTGGTCAATGGCGGCCAATCCGCGGAAGCAGATGTATCCCGCTCCAGTGCCAGGGGAGTCGTTAAGGCTCTCAGAGAAAATTATGAGCAGGTGACCAGCATTGAACTGGACAAGCAACTCAGCGAGTCCCTGCAGGCGTTCTCGGCCGATGTCGTGTTTCCTGTCTTACACGGACCACCGGGGGAAGATGGAACGTTCCAGGGCTTCCTTGAAATCCTTGGCTACTCCTATGTCGGCAGCGATGTGCAGGCCAGCGCCTTTGCCATGGACAAGATTATTGCTAAGAGCATTTTTGCTGAAGCCGGATTACCCCTGGCTAGCCATGTTGCGGTGGACGAATCGGAGGGCTCGGTGGCGGCCTCTCAAAGGGCCCTCGACAAAATCGGCAGCCATGTAGTTGTCAAACCATCAAGCCAGGGCAGCGCCCTCGGTGTAACTCTGGTAGACAACCAGAATCAGCTGCAGGAGGCACTGGATTCAGCTTTTACGTTCGACAGGCGTCTGCTGATCGAAGAGCGAATAGATGGCCGCGAGATCACGGTTGGTGTTATCGACACCGATCAAGGTTGTGAGGCTTTCCCTGTTATTGAAATATCCACGCCAGAGAACAGTTGGTATGACTTCGAACACCGCTATACTGAAGGTCTGAGCGAACACATCATGCCAGCGGATCTGACCGACCAGCTGGGCAAACAACTTCAATCAATCGCGATTAAGGCACACCGGTCCCTTGGTTGCAGGGATCTCTCCCGCGCAGATTTTGTTGTTGCAGGAGATGATGTATACCTGCTGGAGGTTAATACCCTACCAGGCATGACGCCAACCAGCCTTTATCCCGATGGTGCAGCTGGTTTTGGGCTTGATTTTGCCGGTCTGGTCAGTCACCTGATCGAGCGAGCCGCTACAAGAAGTCCCTAAAAATTGCCAACGGCTTCCTGCGATCAGAACTACATGTCGTAGCCGCGCTCATTATGCTGGTTGAGGTCCAGACCCTCTGTTTCTTCGTCTTCCGAGACGCGCAGACCCAGGATCGCATCAACCAGTTTCAGTATGCCAAAGGTCAAGATGGCCGTGTAGGCAGCACTGGCTAGAACACCAACCACCTGTACACCAACCTGAGACGCCATCGTCATCCCTTCGTTATAGCCCTGACCGCTGAAAATACCGAGGCTGGCACTGGCGAACACACCAGCCAGAATTGTACCTAATGCGCCGCCGACGCCATGAACCGGAAATACGTCCAGGGAATCATCAACTCCCAATTTCTGCTTCAAGAATACGGTGGCATTGAAACAAACAAAACCAGCGACGATACCAATGACCAGTCCACCAGCCGGGCCAACAAACCCTGATGCCGGGGTAATTGTACCGAGACCCGCTACCATCCCGGTTACTGCGCCCAGTGCACTCGGTTTCCCGAACCGGACCCACTCACTCACCATCCAGGTCAGTGCGCCTGCGGATGCCGACATATGTGTCACCAGCATTGCCATGCCAGCATCACCGTTAGCGGCTAGGGCGCTACCGGCGTTGAAGCCAAACCACCCTACCCACAGCATGCCAGCGCCCGTAATCGTCATCGTCATGTTGTGCGGTGGCATGGGAGTCGTGGGAAAATCCTTGCGTTGCTTCATGACCAGTGCACAAACCAGGGCAGCAACACCTGCTGTGATGTGAACCACCGTTCCACCGGCGAAGTCCAGCAGCCCCATGTTCCCAAGCCAGCCGCCGCCCCAGACCCAATGCGTAATCGGTGCATAGACCACCAGCACCCAAATGCCGGAGAACAACATCATCGATGAAAATCGCATCCGCTCGGCAAAACCGCCTACGATCAGGGCCGGAGTGATAATGGCAAAAGTAAGTTGAAACATGACAAACACGCTCTCAGGAATATCACCTGACATGCTCCCTTCCTGCACATTGGCCATAAATACATTGGAAAAACCACCGATGAAATCATTGCCCTCACTAAAGGCCAGCGAATAAGCGACAACCAGCCATAGCACCGATACCATGCAGGTAATGGCGAAGCACTGCATTAATACACTGAGTACATTCTTTACCCTGACCAGGCCACCATAGAAAAGGGACAACCCTGGTATAGTCATAAAAAGCACGAGCGCCGTTGAGGTAAGTATCCAGGAAGTATTTCCTGCGCTGAGTGAATCCTGCGCTAGCGCAATCTGGGGGAGGATCATTGACACCAGCAGAACAGGCATTGCGGGGAGCATTTTCTTCATCATTAATTTCTCTTCTTCTTGGTGATGGGAGCCCTTAAACATGTGAAGTTTACTCGATTCATTTGCCTGGCCACAAGGCACCAGGCTCAACCTGCGTTTTTTATTTCCATCATCGATATTAAGCAAGTCCTTTAGATCAAAAAGGTCGTCGACAGGTGTTATGAGACTGGGTAAAAAGGTAGATTCCATGCCACTAGGAAGAAAGACTAATTATGCGAAGACAGAAAAGAGACAAGTCCAGTCGTGCCTTTATTCGCGGTTACCAGAATGGTGTTAACGGAAAGACCCGCGATCTCTGCCCCTACCACGATGATGGTTTCAAACAGGCCTGGCTAAACGGCTGGCGCAGCGGGCGAGAAGACCAGTGGGATGGCTACGTGGGCGTGGCGGGAGTAAGTAAAAACCACTTGGCCTAATCTCAAAGGTATTATTCCTCAAGGGCTCTTACTGGAGCCCTTTTTTGTTCTTGCTTCTGACAAATGCCTCCTCATTTAGACCCGATCCGGTATGACGTTAGCCGCTGGAATGACGTATGATCGGGAACTGATTTTTGAACATACTGTCTATAAATCCTCACTATCAAGAGATATCCCACGAGGGTCCCTGGTAATAAAGTACTTACAGCGAAGAAAGAAACCTAAATATGCAACATCGTGAATCAATACTGATGCTCGAGAAATGGCTTTCGGGTCAGATCATTGGGCAGGAAAAACTTGTCAACCGGTTACTGGTTGGTCTCCTGGCAGACGGACACTTGCTGGTGGAAGGCGCGCCTGGCCTCGCCAAAACCAAGGCGATCAAAATCCTGGCAGAGGGGATCGAAGGAAACTTCCATCGTATACAGTTTACGCCGGATCTACTGCCATCAGATATTACCGGCACAGAGATTTATCGTGCCCAGGAAGGTTCCTTCGAGTTTCAGCAGGGTCCTATATTCCACAACCTGATCCTGGCAGATGAGATTAACCGCGCACCAGCCAAAGTGCAGTCAGCACTCCTGGAGGCCATGGGGGAACGGCAGGTCAGCTTTGGACGCCAGACTTTTCAATTACCTGAGCTATTCCTGGTCATGGCGACACAAAACCCCATTGAGCAGGAAGGCACCTACCCACTGCCCGAAGCGCAGCTGGACCGCTTCCTGATGCACGTGACCATTGACTACCCAGACGCTGCCTCGGAGCGTGACATACTGCAACTGGTACGCAATGAAGCAATCACTTCTTCCGTCGATGAGAGCCGTGTACCACCAAATATTGCCCAGGCAAGCATCTTTGCCGCACGACAGGAGATCCTGCAGTTGCACATGGAACCCGTGGTTGAGGAATATATGGTGCAGCTCACCATGGCAACCAGAAACCCCGGCACCTATGGCGATGATCTCGCCAACTGGCTGGATTACGGCGCTTCTCCGCGTGGAACCATCTCTCTTGATCTGTGTGCCCGGGCCAACGCCTACCTGCTTGGAAAAGATTTTGTCAGTCCCGATGATGTACAGGCCGTTTTACATGACGTCTTCCGCCACAGGATTATCGTCAGTTTTGAAGCAGAGGCCATGGGAATAGATGCAGACCAGATCCTGGATACGCTGGTTCAAAGAGTAGCCACCGCCTAACAAGCATGGCCAGAAATAAGCGCTACAATCTTTCCAGCCGCGTCAGCAACAAGCCGAGGGCCCACACCGATATCGGTGAACTTATCCGGCTTCGCTATGCTATCCATGAGCTGGACTCGCTAACCTTGCCGCGATCTATCAACCCCTTGTCCGGGTTGCTGACCTCAAACTTTCGCGGCCGTGGAATCGATTTCGCTGAAGTCAGGGTATACCAGCCCGGCGACGATGTACGCACCATAGACTGGAGAGTCACGGCGCGCACAGAGATACCACATACAAAAATGTTCCAGGAAGAAAAAGAGCGTCCCGTATTGATCCTGGTGGATCAGTCAGCTTCCATGTTTTTTGGTTCAAAAATCGCATTTAAATCAGTCGCGGCAGCGGAGGCTGCAGCCCTTATCGCCTGGACAACTCTGGATAGAGGTGACCGGGTTGGCGGCATTGTTTTTTCCGAGGCAGAGCATCGCGAAGTAAGACCAAGGCGAAGCAAACATTCAGTACTCCGGTTGCTGAATGAAATCCATGACTTCAATCACCGGTTATCGAGAAAAACGCTCGAGCAGGGCCAGGATCAAGACTCAAAAGAACAGAACTACCTTGCTGAAGCACTGCGCAATGTACGCCGGGTCGCCAAGCATGGGAGTGCAATTTTCATCATCAGCGATTTTCGATCCTTCAATGAAACTGCCAGGATTCACATCAGGCAACTGGCGAGGCATAACGATATCGTTGGTATTCTCACCACAGACCCGCTCGAGAAATCGCTGCCTGCACCAGACCTCTATACGATTACAAATGGTCTCAACAGGGCACGAATCAACACCGCTGACCGAAAATATCGCCAGCAGTACGAGCAGTCCTTTGACGAATATCGCTCTGCCCTGCGCGGTGAGTTCGCAAGAATAAAATCCCCCCTGCTGGAGCTTTCTACTGTTGAAGCCATCGGCAATACCCTGTCGAACAGCTTTAGCGAACAGGCAGCGCAGACATAGCATGGCCCAGGTACCCATCCAACCGAATGCCCCCGGCATCATGCCCTCACCACAGGCGGATCCGCTGGCTGCACTTCGCGATATTCACCTGCCGCTGCCTATCGAAACATGGCCGCCGGCACCAGGCTGGTGGGTTATGGCTTTCCTTGGTATTGCAGCCATTCTCGCGATGCTTTACTGGCTGTGGCACCGCTGGCAAGCAAACGCCTATCGCCGCGATGGTATCAAACAGCTGGATGCCATCCTGAAGGAATATGAGTCTCATGGTGATATCAGCCGCTACCTTATGGAATACCAGGTCTTGCTCAAGCGTGTCGCCTTAACCCGCTATGACCGCGATCTAGTTGCCAGCCTCAGCGGAGAGGCCTGGGTTGCCTTCCTCGACAAGAGTTCAAACTGTGAGGAATTTACCATCGGTGAAGGCCAGGCACTGATTGACAGCAACTATCGCCTGGAACCCGCCGCGAATATTGACAAGCTGAGTGAACTGGGAAGGCTCTGGATTCGAAAACATCGGGACCTGCCAATCGTGGAGCAGGCAGCATGATCGAATTCCTTTGGCCATGGGGAGCACTGTTTCTGCCGCTACCTGCACTCGTATACCTACTCTACCCACGTGCAAGCCGCCAGGAAGCAGCCCTGCATGTTCCTTTTTTTGGTACAGCATCCACCTACGAGAGTGACAATCGATTCAATCAGCGGCGCTCCATAATGAGAAGAGTACTGATGCTGCTCATGTGGATGGCGCTGGTTCTGGCCGTCACCAGACCCCAGTGGATTGGAGAACCCATCGAACTGCCCGCAAGTGGACGTGATTTATTGCTGGCAGTCGACATCTCAGGCTCCATGGGAACCGAGGACATGAAATCCGGCAACACCAGTGCCACCAGACTCGTCGTGGTTAAAAATGTAGTTGGTGAGTTCGTCGAAAGACGCAAGGGAGACCGACTGGGTCTCATCCTGTTCGGCAGCCAGGCCTACCTGCAAACACCACTTACCTTTGATCGCAATACTGTACGCACACTACTTGAAGAAACACCGCTTGGCATAGCTGGCGGTAAGACAGCTATCGGTGATGCCATCGGCCTTGCCGTAAAACGGCTGAAGGAGAGACCGGCGGAGAATCGGGTGCTGGCTCTTCTTACGGATGGTGTCAACAATGTCGGCGAAGTTTCCCCCCTGCAGGCCGCCAAACTGGCCGCACTAGAAGGCATCCGCATCTATACCATCGGTTTTGGTGCTGATGAACTCGTTGTGCCAGGGCTCCTTTTCAACCGAAAGATCAATCCATCGGCGGACCTGGATACAAAGACCCTCACTGAAATCGCTAACCTTACGGGCGGACTCTATCAGCGTGCTCGAAGTGCTACAGAGCTGACAGAAATATACGCTGCACTGGACGAGCTTGAACCAATCGAACTTGAGCAGGAAACCTATCGGCCAGTGAAATCACTTTTCTTCTGGCCCCTCGGATTCGCGATGTGTCTCTCCCTGCTGTTTGCCTGCATGCATCCGGTAATGACCAGCTGGGTCAGCAACTGGTGGGCGGGGCGCAAACTCAAAGCTGCGGAAAGTCATACAGGTGAAAAGAACGGACAGGTAGCGATTGAAGAGGCTGCAACATGATCGAAGCAATCCTCCAGGACTTTCACTTTCTTAGGCCACAATGGTTCTACGCCATCCTCCCGGCGGTATGCATGTTCCTCCTCCTGAGATATCGGCAGAGCAATGTCAGCAACTGGGACAAGGCCATCGCCCCGGAATTGCTGACCCACCTGCTGGAGACTCCCAGCGGAACCGTCAGTAAGAATCCCTTTAGCCTGATACTTGTTGCCTGGATTCTCGCAATCTTTGCCCTTGCTGGTCCCGTCTGGGAGAAGAAGCCCCAGCCGGTTCATGAACGCGAAGATGCCGTGATCATCATACTGGACCTGACCCGCTCCATGTATGCCACGGACGTAAAACCCAATAGGCTGGTCCGGGCCAGACGCAAGCTAGTTGATCTGTTAGGCATGCGCAAGGAGGGCGTGACGGGCCTGGTTGTATTCGCAGGTGATGCCCATGCCGTCTCACCCTTAACCGACGATACCAACACCATTGTCGCCATGATTCCAGCCCTGACCCCGCAGATCATGCCGGCACCCGGTAGCGAATTGGCTCCTGCTATCGTCAGGGCAATCCAACTGTTTCATGATGCGGGCGTCTCCAGCGGTCGTATTCTCATCATCACAGATGAGATCCGCGATGTGGCTGAAGCCCAGTCCGTCGCCCGCAGCAACCGTTTTTCATTTCCAGTATCCGTATTGTCCGTTGGAACTGAAGAGGGGGCACCCATACCGACGGCAACGGCCTCCAGCACCGGTGGCTACCTGAAGGACCGCGCAGGCAACCTGGTCATACCAAAGGTCAACCTACAAAGCCTCCAGGAATTCGCCAATGTGGCTGGTGGCAGATTTTCAGCCATGACCCTCGCCGATGAAGACCTTGCGTATCTTCTGGCGGATGACCCACTGCTTGAAAATGAAACCTTTCGAGAACTGGAACGCGATTTCGATGTCTGGTTTGAACAGGGATCATGGCTACTGCTGCTATTGTTGCCACTGGCTTCCCTTGCTTTTCGGCGGGGCTGGATATGGTCCCTACCACTGCTGCTAATTCTGCCTCCCGCCCCAGCGGAGGCTGGTCTCTGGGACGACCTCTGGCTGACGCGTGATCAACAGGCCATGACTGCACTGGAGAAGGGAGAAGCAGGTGAGGCAGCCGAGTTATTTGAAGATTCTCAGTGGAAAGGCTCAGCGCTCTATCAGAGCGACAGCTTCGCTGATGCCGGTAATCAATTCGCCACACTCGACAGCAGCGATTCCCGATACAACCTGGGGAATGCGCTGGCTAAACAGGGAAGGTACGAAGAAGCAATCGAAGCCTACTCGCAATCCCTCAGCATCGAGCCTGATCACGAGGATGCGGCCTTCAATAAGCAACTGCTCGAACAATTACTCTCCCAGCAGCAGCAACAACAAGATCAGCAAGACAAAGAGCAGAATGAAGAGGGCGATCAGCAGCAGGGTGAGCAGGATTCACAGGAGAAGCAGGATGGCAGCAAGGATGAACAGCAGGAAGGAGAAGAGCAAGATGAGCAGCAGGCTGAACAGAAAGAAAGCGAGCAGCAATCCGAAGAGGAACAGGGTGAGCAACAAGCCCAGCAACTAGCCGAAGAGGATGCCAAATTGAATGCAGAGGAACAGCAGGCGCTGCAACAGTGGCTACGACGTGTCCCAGATGACCCAGGTGGTCTGTTAAGACGCAAGTTTGAACAACAATACGAAGATGGTCTGCGCCAGGGAAACATATCAAGGAACAACGCCAATGCTGACTGGTAGAAAAATGAGAGGTCTTATTTTGCTGGTGTGCGCACTCGGCAGCACTACACTCAATGCCAAGGTGACCGCTACCGTTGACAGGAATACCATCAGCGAGCTCGACCTCCTGACGCTTACAGTTCGAGTCAGCGGTGGTCAGTCGGACGGAACACCGGATTTCTCGCCCCTGTCTCGAGACTTCGAAATCGTCAACACCCAAAACCAGCAGAGCAGTTCCATCAGCTTTACCCCCGGCAAGCAAACTAGCAGCTCACGTATTGACTATGTGTTAACGCTGCGGGCAAAACGACTGGGCCGCCTCACAATTCCATCCATACGCGTCGGCCGTGAAGTAACCGCAGCCATCCCCATCAAGGTCGCGCAACCATCGGCAGCAACAACCCGGCGCATGAACCAACAGGTTTTTTTCGATACCGGCGTTGACACTAAAAACACCTACGTGCAGGCACAGGTACTCTACACAGTGAGGCTGCTGTATTCAGAATCTATCTCTGGTGATTTCCCACCACCACCCCAAATAGAGGATGCGGTGATTGAAACGATCGAGTCAGAAAGAAGATACGAGACCATTATCAACAATCGCCGCTACTTCGTACTGGAAAAGCAGTATGCAATCTTTCCACAAAAAAGTGGCGCACTGATCATTCCCAGGGAAACCTTCGTGGGCACACGTGGCCAGCGCAGTCTTTTTTTCCAGCGAGAGCGAATCAGCGCAGCTTCTGAGCAGCACCTGATCAATGTCCAGACTATTCCTGACAACTATAGGGGAGAAAACTGGATTCCCGCGAAACAGTTTTCAATAGCAGAAAACTGGGCAGAGAATCCCATATTTCGGGTAGGAGAACCCGTCAACAGAATTCTTACCATGTCCGCCACCGGTCTGGCGGCTTCGCTGCTGCCGCTATTCGAAGATCTTAAACTCGACAATGCAAAAACCTATGCGGATCCACCCGATTCAACCGAACAGGCAGGTGAGGAAGGCGTCATCGCAACCAATACAACAACCATCGGAATCGTCCCAATCGAAAAAGGCCAGCTGACCCTACCGGAAATTCGCATTTTCTGGTGGAATACCAAAACGGACACACAGGAGGTCGCCACCATCCCCGAAGCGACCTACACGGTGCTTCCTGCTATCGGATCCGTGTCCGTTGCGCCCACCATTCCCGTTGCAGCGGCACAGGGTCAAATACAGAGCGGGGTTCAGTCGGCTGCTTCCCCCTATTGGATGATAGCTGCAGGCGTTCTCGGACTCATGTGGCTCCTGACCACCTGGCAATGGTGGACGATCAGGTCAAGGCTTGCGAATTTGGAAAAGGAGCAGGAAGCGCCTCAACCATTATTCGAAACGCCGGATGAAAACCATGCCTTTAAGAACCTCAGCAAAGCCTGCAAGGCGAATAATGCCGGTAACGCACATCGTCAGCTGTTTCTCTGGGGAAATGCGCGATTCTCACAGATTGAATGCCTCAAGGACCTGCAACTGATAGCAGGCAATGAAGCCTTCAGCGAAGCATTGACGGAGCTGGAAATGGCGCTCTACTCTGCTGGGGATCAGGGCGGTATATGGCAGGGAGGTGAGCTGCTGAAGGCCGTTACTGATCTCAGTAATGTACGCGAGGCCCAGGCACACCCGACTGCCCTGTTGGGGGCGTTGAATCCTGTTTAGAGCAGGCTGTTAGCAACTGGGGTGAGTCGAAGATATTAACCAGTCGTCCCCCTCCCTCCGCTGGCTTGCGGCCCTCCGGGCTTCCCTCCATTCCTCGTGAGCCCCATACGGGTCTCACTCATCTCTCGGCGCTTCGCTTTTACGGCTACGGCATGGGAACCGGCTAATATCTTCCTAGAACTCGCCCGCAACTTGAAGTATGCCGGTTTTTCCTCCAATGATTTGCGGCGACTAGCCGACCCCTCCATCACCTCCTCTTGACCGGGAACCTCGGCGAACCCTTCCTCCTAACACACTGTTAGTATAGTACCTAAAAGCTTATGAATAGGAACCAAGCCCCATTATCTTGCGAAACCTATGAATCGGATAGTCCTAGCAGATGTTAAAGGGAGTTCCTACCGTAGCTTTCAGACGCCGCGCCGAATGTGTGGAGAGAGACTTGAAAAGGCTCTCGACCAAATGAGGACAGCCTCGAAGGCTGCAAGCCGCGGAGGAAAGAACGCCCTGTAACATCTGCCGAACCCCTTAAGCACCCAACTCGATCTGTCTCAAACGCTCTTTGAAGCAATCTCAAACACATTCCCAGACAGGTCCGGAGTCTCAAGAATCCGGTTCAGTTCAGCCTTCATCAACTCCTGGCGCTGCTCATCATATTTACCCCAGTGCGTAAGCGGCGACAGGATTCTCGCTGCCATCTGTGGATTAAAGGCATCAACCTCAATGACACGATCAGCCAGGAAGGCATAACCCTCACCATTGTTCCGGTGGAAATTGGCAATATTCTGAAAGCAGAAAGTTACCACCAGAGACCGCAGTCTGTTGGGGTTTTTGTTGTCAAAGGCAGCATGTGTCATCAGATTCTTGACCTGCTCCAGCGCATCAGGCAGCGTGCTGGCGGCCTGAATGGAAAACCACTGGTCGATTACCAGCGCCTCATCTGACCAGCGATTGTAAAATTCGATCAGAGCCTTTTCCTTTGCACCCTGCGCTGCTTCGGCGGCCGAATTTACGAGGGCTCGAATCGCCGCACTTGTATCTGTCATATTGTCTGCTTTTTCAAACTGATCGACACAGAGCCGCACCATCTCAGTATCGTCAGATTGCATCAGATAACTCAAGGCCATGTTTTTCAATGATCTGCGCGCCATTGCATCGGCCGTCGGCTCGTACTTGTCGAAATCCTGGTTGAGCTTATAAACAGACAAGAGCACACCTTTCAGGCGTTTTGCGATCTCACCACGAACGGCTTCTCGCGCCTGATGGATCGCATCCACATCAGCAACCTCTTCCAGTTCCGCCAGATAGGTCTCCTGCGACATTACTAGCATATAAGCGATCATAGCCTTGTCGACGGACCCATCACGATCATGTTCGATCGCCTGGTTGAGATTACTCTCACAGGCGGTGATCAGGCGCTCATCCACTTTAATCCTTGCTCCTGACTGAATCTGTCCGACGATCTCCTGGATCACATCAATGACCAGCCGCTGTCCTGCTTCCCAGCGATTAAATCCATCACTGTCATGACTCATGAGAAACATCAGCTCATCCCTGGTGTAGTCATACTCCAGCTTGACTGGTGCAGAGAAACCCCGCAGCAACGAGGGAACCACCTTGCCTTCAATATTCTCGAAGGTAAACGACTCACTGACCTGAGTAATATCCAATACTGCTGTCTGCTCATCGTTGCCGGACTCATCTAGCAAACCAATAGACAGGGGCAGGTGATACGGCTCCTTCTCATCCTGGCCCGGCGTCGGCGGACAGGACTGGGACACATGCAAAGTGAAGGTTTTCGTGCCTTTATCATAGTCGCTGCTGATCTTAAGCTCTGGCGTACCAGACTGGCGGTACCAGACGCGAAACTGCGACAGATCAATATCGTTAGCATCTTCCATAGCCTTCACGAAATCTTCTGTCGTAACCGCCTGCCCGTCATGTCTGTCGAAATAAAGGTCAGTGCCTTTACGGAACTTGTCAGGACCAAGCATCGTTGCAATCATACGAACAACTTCTGCACCCTTCTCATATACAGTAGCCGTATAAAAATTATTGATTTCAATATAGGAATCTGGGCGAATGGAATGCGCCATGGGCCCTGCATCTTCTGGAAATTGTGACGATCGCAACACAGCAACATCGTTAACACGACATACTGTAGGCGAACCCATATCGGCTGAAAACTGCTGATCGCGCAAGACCGTAAATCCCTCCTTAAGACTCAGCTGAAACCAGTCCCGGCACGTTACCCGGTTACCGGACCAGTTGTGGAAGTACTCATGGGCGACAACGGCCTCTACCCGCTCGTAGCCAGCGTCTGTGGTCGTGTCTGGACGGGCCAACACACAGGAGGTGTTGAAAATGTTGAGGCCTTTATTTTCCATGGCCCCCATATTGAAACTCTCCACAGCCACAATCATGAAAATGTTCAGGTCGTACTCGCGACCATAAACCTGCTCATCCCAGGTCATGGATTTCTTCAGGCTGGTCATAGCGTACCCAACCTTATCGATATTGTACGCTTCAGTGAATATCTGCAACGTCACTTCACGACCGCTGGCAGTGACGAACTTATCTTCTATGTGTTCCAGGTCACCGGCCACGAGCGCAAACAGATAGGCCGGTTTCTTGAATGGGTCCTGCCAGGTCACCCAGTGACGATCGCCCTTGTCTCCCCGATCGACATCATTGCCGTTGGATAGGAGCACCGGATAAGATGATTTGTCCGCAACAATGGTGGTCTCATAGGTGGACATGACATCCGGGCGATCCGCAAACCAAGTAATGTGGCGGAAGCCTTCTGCCTCACACTGGGTGCAGAACATATCGCCCGACTTGTACAGACCCTCAAGCATGGTGTTGTCCTGCGGCTTTATTTCGACCTTGGTTTTCAGCTCAAAGGAATCAGGAACCCCATGCAGGGTCAGCTTCTCATCATCGATACCGTATTCATTGGACAGGAGCTCCCTGTCATCAATCTCGATTGACCTGGTCACCAATTCCGCTCCGCCGTCCAACACCAGGTCGCTTACTTCCTCCGTTGAATCCGGATTACGTCTCACCTTTAGCTGGGTGGTCACCGTCGTTACATCTTCGGTTATGTCCACATGCAGCTTGGTTTCTTCAATGAGGTATGGGGGAACCTTGTAGTCCTTGAGACTGATCGCCTGGGGTTGACCTTCTTTCATGGTATTTCTCGCCAAAATCTGAGGGGCGGATGATATAGCCAATTCAAGCGCAGATCACCATTGAGTCACCTCGAGCACACTGGAAAGATCTAGATAGTCATTTCGACCGGAGGTCACGAAGTGACCGAAGTGGAAAAATCTCAGTTCTAAAAGCGAGATCCTTCGACTACGCTCAGGTTGACGGTATCGTGGTCATTTTCGCAGCCTTGAGTTCAGACAATGCTCTGGACGACACAGGGGTGATAGACTCACTCAATGCGCGGATTCCTTCGAAAAATGACCAGCCGGCACCATGATCCGGTTGACTACTACTTACGCCTGGACGATGAGGAAATTCACCTCAACCCCAACATAGGCTCTCACATTAAGCTCAGCTACTCTGGCAAGATCACCTGCGTTAACTGCGAGCGCGTCACCAAAAAGAGTTTCAGCCAGGGGTATTGCTACCCCTGCTTCAAGAAACTGGCGCAATGTGACCTCTGTCTTGTCAGCCCCGAACGGTGTCACTTTGAGGCCGGGACCTGCCGTGATGAGGAATTCGCCAAGAGCTTCTGTATGAGCCAGCACCTGATCTATCTTGCCAACTCCTCTGGTATCAAGGTCGGCATCACCCGTCAGGAAAACCTCCCCACCCGTTGGATTGACCAGGGTGCAGCGCAGGCCCTTCCAATCCTGGCAGTAGAAACACGCCTGCAGTCTGGTCTCGTAGAGGTCGCTTGTAAAAACCACGTCAGCGACAAAACCCATTGGCAGCGGATGCTGAAATCTGAGCCTGACAAGGTGAATCTGCTGGAAGTCCGGGACGAGTTGCTGCGGGAAATCTCAGCAGACCTGGATACGCTCAGGGACCGCTATGGTTCACTGGCGATCCAGCCACTCCCCACCGCCGAGGTGCAGACCTTTAATTTCCCGGTACAACAGTACCCCGCAAAAGTTGCTTCCCTGAACTTTGACAAGACACCGGTGGTCGAAGGCATGCTGGAGGGCATAAAGGGCCAGTATCTAATCCTGGATATCGGTGTAATCAATTTGCGTAAATTCACTTCATATGAAGTTGAATTCACGTCTCTTGACGATCAAAACGCTGCAACATCCCAGCTACCCCTCCTGTAAGAATACCCCCAAGCAGCCCCCCCAGGTGAGCCCCGTTAGCAAGGGATCCCAGACCCAACAGATCAAAGGCGCCAGTGAAACCTATGGCGAGGAACACCAGCATGAAAATATAGATGCCGGAGCGCAGCCCCATTTTCCTACCCGGCACGAGCTTGTCCCAGACAAGACTGTGGCCGAGATAACCAAAAACTACGCCGGACATGCCACCAAACAGTCCCGCACCCGACATCGCATACTGCAGGAAATTGGCTCCGAGTGAACTGACGATCGTTACCAGCAACAAAACGGAGCTGCCACTGATCAGCTCAATCCTTCGCCCAATCTCCCAGACCCAGAGGATGTTGAATACGATATGAATCCAGCCAAAGTGGATGAACATGGGTGTCAGCAGACGCCAGTACTGATGGCTTTCAAGGATATGGGTAAGGTTGGAAAAATAAATCTTATCTCCGATAACACTAAACTCAAGCAACGTCATCTGCGCGAAAAGTCCCGACAGATCCCCCTGGTTGACACCATAAGTAACCGGGAATAAGAGCACATTCACTAGCAGCAACAGCATGGTCAGGGGAAATCGCCCGACATTCGCCAGCAGGCGTGAAACCACCGACATGTCTGACGAACGAGCGCCCACCTGATCCTGCAGGACCAGTGCACCACTGGAAAGCTGACCATAAAAATGAAGCACTTTCAGGCGATCGTCCTCGCTATTGATCCATACCACCTGGGCCACACCTTCTTCCGTAATGCGGTGCACGACACCAGCCTGCTGTAGAAATGCAGAAAACAGCCTGAGATCAATATCGGAGGGGATTTCCAGTGCCGCAATCATCAAAAATGATCACCGGCATAGTTAGAGCCATCGCGCATTAGTGACGAAACTTGAAACATTGTAAGATCATCCGCCTATTATACGGGATCTTGCGAATGGAAAATGCGGACCAGCAAGTATTGAAGCAACTCACCGCCTGGGTAGAAGCCGGGCAGATGAGCTGGCTGTGTACGGTCGTAAAAACCTGGGGCTCATCACCCAGGCCTGTCGGCTCCCTGCTTTGCTGCAATGATGAAGGGCACATCGCCGGCTCATTGTCTGGTGGTTGTATAGAAGAAGACCTGCTCGACAAGCTGCAGCAGGGACCGCTGGCCGAAAAAACACCTGAGGTGCTCGTTTACGGCGCAACGGCTGAAGAATCTGACCGACTGGGTCTTCCTTGCGGCGGGCAGCTGCATGTTGTTATTGAGCCTTTTCCGGAACAGAAGTCTCTGAAGCAACTGCAACACATGGTCGAGCGCCTTCAGACCCGTGACTATGTGGAACGCAAAGTAGATATCGCCACCGGCGAAATGAGCATCGAAGACAAGGAGCGTTTCAGCCGCCTGCAGTTTGTTGGTGATTTTGACAACACGGATATCGCCAACGAAAAGTTCCTGGTGCAGACCTATGGTCCCCGCCACCAGCTCTTCCTCATCGGCGCTGTGCAGGTCTCCATGTACCTGGCGGAAATGGCACAGGCCCTCGACTATCATGTCGTCGTCTGTGACCCACGGGAAAATATGATTGAGCAGTGGAAAGTCGAGGGAGTACAGCTCGTCACCGATATGCCCGATGACGCCATCAGGAAATATGCCAACGATCCGTTGACAGCCATCATCGCCCTCACCCATGACCCGCGTGTTGATGACATGGGACTCATGGAAGCCCTGAAAACAGACGCATTCTTTGTCGGCGCCCTGGGTTCCCAGCGAACCTCTGCCAGTCGCCGCGAACGCCTAGCGCAGCTCGATCTCACGGAAGATGAAATCTCAAGGTTGCATGCGCCGGTGGGCCTGTCAATCGGCAGTAAGACACCGGCTGAAATCGCGATCGCTATATTGGCGCAACTGACGGCATTGCGATCTAAGAGCGAGATCCCTCGACTAGGCTCAGGGTGACCGGGATGACATGCGGGTAACGTTGTGATCGGTATTTAGGTAAAATATCGCTATCAGGTGGAAAGACAGAACATGACTATCGGCGCCATAGTCCTCGCCGCTGGCAGCAGCCGGCGGTTCGGGGACGACAAACGCAAATCACTTCTCAGCGCCGGCACTACTGTGCTCGCAACCAGCATCGAGCAAGCAATTGATCGTTTCGATGCGGTGCTGGTGGTGCTCAGATTTGGTGATCGAGAATATGCAAATGAACTGGCACTCAATTTCAGCACGCCTGGCATCTCTTTTTTCTGTGCACCAGATTCAGCAAAGGGAATGGGGCATAGCGTCGCTAACGCTATCACTCAGGTAAAAGATTGGGATGCGGCCACCATTTTCCTCGGGGATATGCCCTTCCTCAAACCAGAAACCATCAGCCTGCTGGTTAATAAATATACTGAATCAGTGGGTCAGGAACCCATCATTATCCCGACGAAGGATGGCACACCTGGCCACCCCGTCATATTTCACAAACGTTATTTTGCAGATATTGGAAAACTGAAGGGTGATACGGGTGCCAGAGCAGTGATCGAGGCTAACCGGGATCGGGCTATTGAAGTGCCGGTGAATGATGAGGGAATCACCCGGGATATTGACACCGCAGAGGATATTTGAGTCTCGGCTAGTCCCCTACTCGACTTGCCCAATCCAACTTGCTGCGACAGACACCATAAAAGCTGTGCCCTGGGGGATGGATAAGTTTCAGCTTTTCCTCTTTCTTTCGAATAATGATGGATTCACCTGCACGCACCTCAAAAACAAGGTGTGAATCAAAACTGACCTTTGCCTCACCAAACCCTGAGCCTATAACGATCTTCAACTCTGAATTACCCGGTACTACCAGAGGGCGGCTGCTGAGCGTATGGGGGAACATGGGAATCAGAACGATGGCATCAAGGCTGGGATGCATGATGGGCCCACCAGCACTCAGGGCATAGGCAGTCGACCCGGTTGGGGAAGACACAATCAGGCCATCGGAGTTCTGGTTATAGACAAACTGATCATTGATATAGAGATCGAACTCAATCATTTTCGCGACGGTAGTCGCATGGATAGTGACCTCATTCAGGGCACAGGGTACTTCCTGACCGGCAACCGAAACCTCGCCTTCCAGGAGAAAATGCTCTTCGATACTGTAGTCCCCGGCCAGCACCTCACCCACGCTCTGTTCAATCTCATCTGGTGATACATCCGCGAGAAATCCGAGCTTGCCGCGGTTAATACCCAACAATGGAATTCCAGAAGGCGCGAGGGTCCTTGCGGCACCCAGAATGATGCCGTCACCACCTACTGCAACTACCAGATCGCAGTGGGAACCGAGCTCCTCCTCGCGGCATACCTGCAGATCCGTTTCATCCAGCATAGCGGCTGCCAGTTCTTCCAACACCACTTCCACCGACTGCGAGCGCAGGAAGCGTTCCACAGTTTTCAGCGATTCCAGCACCGGCGGACTGCCCATGCGTGCCACCAGGCCAACTCTATTAAACTTCTTCATCCAACTAGACACCCACCTCAGGACTCGGCATTAAATGCCAGAACCCGATCCATTTCAAATAGTGAATGGATTAGCGCAGCCAAATATTCACCCCGACAGGCGTTTTGCGACGCAAAATCATGAAAGGGAGTAATTCACCCAAATCCCACCCCACCACCAAACAACAAGCCTTTCATCCTATAAACCCATATAAATTATTCCAAATGAGAATGATTATTCCCTTGAATTCACCCGATATAGGGTGAAAATAGCGACCTCAAAAGAAATCGACACTATGAACTCAAGAATCAACAAGCGGTATGCCGCGGAACTGGCCAAAGAAGGCAGCATTGCAGACATTGCCGCCGCCGGCTCCCTGTGGCAGGCGATGCGTCGCGAAGTGCATGCTCGCTCTGAATTTGAGCCCCTCATGTCCACCTTCCTGCAGGCCACCGTACTCAACCACGAGACATTTGAAGGCGCCTTGAGCTTCCTACTAGCCAGCAAACTGGACGGCCCTGTGGTATCCAGCATGGCGATCCGGGAAATTATTGAAGAGGCCTATGAGGCCGAGCCCTCAATCATGCGAGCAGCGGAAATCGATATCAAGGCGACTCGAGAGCGAGACCCCGCCTGTAACAGCTATTCAACACCGTTCCTCTTCTTCAAGGGTTTCCATGCGCTGCAGGCCTATCGGGTTGCACACTGGCTCTGGAGCCAAAGCCGTCACACCCTGGCTTTCTACTTCCAGAACCAGATGAGTTCTATTTTTGGCGTTGATATTCACCCAGCAGCCAAGATTGGCTGTGGCATCATGTTCGACCATGCCACCGGCCTGGTGGTGGGTGAAACCGCGGTCATTGAAGATGACGTATCTATCCTGCACGGCGTAACCCTCGGCGGTACAGGCAAGGTGTCCGGTGATCGTCACCCGAAGGTTCGACACGGCGTTCTGCTCGGTGCAAATGCTTCCATTATTGGCAATATCGAAATTGGTGAAGGCGCAAAGGTCGGTGCCGGCAGTGTTGTCATGAAGGACGTACCACCCCATGTCGCAGTCGCTGGCGTGCCTGCTAAGATTATGGGCAAACCCAAGGGGGATTCCCCGGCTGAGGATGTGGATTATTCCTTCTAGTACTTAAACTGTCCCCGCAATAGCGAAGAAAGTACACTGTTCCCGCCCAAGTAAAGAGTTCACCCCGTTGTCCCGGCTTTTACCCTACATTCTTATTCTCTTATTGCTTTCTGGCTGCGGCGGTGGCGGTGGTAGTGCACCAGCCTCTTCCTCGGCAGCCAACGACACAACGACCCTTGATGAAGATACGTCGACGCAGGTCAATGTTACAGCCAACGATACGAACATCTCGGCTTCCAGCGCAGAGATAACCAAACAACCAGAGCACGGTACCGCCACTATCAGTTCGGGTAACATTAGTTATACACCCGATACCGATTTCAACGGCACTGACACCATGTCCTATTCCGTTGATAGCAATAACAATACGGGCAGCAACTCGGCCACATTGACCATAACCGTCAGCAGCATAAACGACGCACCCCTCGCAGCGAGCGACCTTAGTTCCACCGAGGTCAATACTGCTATCGAAATCAGAGTACTCGATAACGACAGTGACGTTGATGATGACGAGACATCACTGATGGTTGAGATTGTCGACAATGCCACCAATGGCTTCCTCGCTGCATTGAACAGCGGGCTGGTATCCTATTCGCCAGTATTGGGTTTTACTGGCAATGACGCTTTTACCTACAAGCTGATAGACGCTATGGGTGCAGAGTCCAACACAGTCACCGTTACCATCACCGTGGTCGACCCATCCAAGACGCTGTTGCTAGCCGAAGGCATGGGCATACCCACAGCAGGATATACAGCGGAGAACCATACCGAACTGGGTGAGTTAATCCAGGTCTCGGCACCCGTTACCTTTAACGTCCATACCAATGCTGTTTCCTTTATCGTTTCCCTGACCGGCTCCAGCGTCGTGCTGGTTGATTCCCTTTTTATTATCGACGTGCAGACCCCCCAGGGGGTTACCCTGCCCATAAGAGAAACGATCTTTTGTGATCTTGGCTTGTGCACCGTTCAGATACCCAAACGACCTGAAATCACAACAGAATCAGGCACATGGAGCCTGCGCCTGGGTACGGCAGCCACGTCCATAGAGGACGTTGACCTCAGCGACTATCAATTACAACTTGTCAGCCGAATCGGACCGGCTCCAGAGGTTGATTCGAGGATAAGCCTGGCAGTAAAGCCCTTTGTCACAGGTACCGTTTCCACCAGTGATATCGGCGAGATCCTAAGCAGATTCACAGCGATGGCAGCAGACAGCGATATCGATGTGACACTGGATCCGGTTACTATTCTGACCGACACTAGATTTGCCGAAGTATCCAGTGACTTTCGCGACACCGACACCGCCTCACTAGTGCTTATGGGTGATCCTGGCAAGGCCAACATCTTTTTCCTGGAAGGCTTTACTGATTCCGGCGGCACACTGCTCGGCATCTCCGGTGGCCTGCCTGGCTCTCTCGGCATTGCCTCTGAGTACAATGGTGTACTGATCAACAGCAATGCCACCAAGGGATCTGGTACGGCTACCTACCTGAGAACGACAGCTGAGTTTGCCTTCCACGAGATGAACCACCTGCTCGGCCTATTCCACACAACGGAATATGATTTTGCGCTGCATGATATTCTGAATGATACGGCGGACTGCCTTGAAGACAGTGACCTGGATAATGATGGTCGGGCGGACGCGGAAGAATGCACGGAAGGGCTCAACCTGATGTTCTGGGAAAATGACTTACAGACCCCCAAAGAGCCACTTACTTCAGATCAGAAAAGTGTGCTGCGTTTTGTGCCTGTTAGTGGTCCAGACTAGGCTCTGTGATATTGCATACCTGGCAGAAAAGTGTCTCTTAGAATTTAGTGCCAGTGGTGCCATAGGTACTGACGGGGTACACCAAGAGGGAAAGATTCGTGTACGCAGGATGCGTGCGAATTGGAACGCTTTGAAGACGCTTCGGCATTACCGACTCATCATTCCTAGTCCCAAAGCGACAGCTGTATTGTCATCGATTTGAGGTTCATCTAACGAGTCGATGGAGTCTTCTTGTAATGCTTCATCAAGCCGT
>MDTC01211033.1_pt1 | contig 58747 bp, 64 predicted proteins | sample 811181 | NCBI WGS metagenome assembly MDTC01 (sample SAMN05326644, study PRJNA326480) | marine metagenome | isolation source: seawater | place: Pacific Ocean: North | collected 2011 | reverse complement strand
TTCAGCTTGAGCGGTGGAAAAAATTAGCCGGCCTTCTTAAAGACTAACTCTCATGCCTATCCCAAGGTATGGTATTTGGTATACACACGTCGATCAGCCTAAAGAGATTGTTGCTGGGCTTTGTCATAACTGGATGGATGCCAAGCGAATGGCTGCTGATCTCTATTCAGTAAAAAAGAACATAGATAATGCCCGTGAAGTTACAACGGGTATTTTTTTATTTGAGCCCGGGATACTGTATACTTCAACAAAGCCGCGTCGGTGGCAGGTTATGCCTATCCTAACAAGCAATACATGATTTTACGGAATACTTAGTCTTAGCACGCGCACATGGAGTTAATAGACCTATGAATATCACAAGAGAAATGATCAGAAGAATCATTAGAGAACAAGAAGAAGGCAAACTGCCTGAGACACCTTCAGAAGTTGAAGCTACAGAGGATGCATGGTCAGGTGGTGACAACCTGGAACTAGATGTGGATCACTCTAAGGTTTCTACTGACGAGCCTAATGTCGCCTCACCAGAGGTTTTAGAGTTGGTTGTTGCAGAAGTTCGCAAGCGCCTCATCGAAAAAGCCGAGACGACCAAGAAGTACGACGACAGCAAACACCTTAAGGGTGGCCAAGACAAACTTCCCGACGGTCTTCAGAAGGGCATCATTGATAAAGCGGAGAAGATGGAAGAAGTCGACGGCGCAGATCATGATGGCGCGCTAATGGACTTGGACGATTATTATGAATTAGAAGACTTGTTGAGTGTACAGCTCAGAGACTTCTTAAGGGGAGGATATTCTAAGGAAGATCTTATCCAGGCCTTGACTAATATTGTTAACGACGCTCTGTAGGACACACCATGAAGATCACAAGACAACAGCTTAGAAGAATTATTAAAGAGCAGATCGCTACAGTTAATAAAGAAGAAATCAAAGATATTGTAATGGATACGCTTAGCGATGAGGGCGGCGCGGCTGGTCTAGAACCAATAGAAGATGCCTTAGAAGATCTTGAAACAGATGAGATTAGCCTCCCTGATGAGCCTATTGAAGATGTCATAGACAATGTCGGTGGTGTCAAGCGTCACGCCGATGGAGATTATATTGACACCACAAAGCTCGAAAGCAGATTACGAAGAATCGTAAAGGAACAGCTTTCTTTAGAAGATGTTATTGAAGATATCTTACCTACCGGTGATGACCATGATAACGACCACGGTAGAGACCTTGGTTATGGTGAGGGCGAAGGTCGGATGACTAAGTCTCAGCTGGATAAACTGGCTAGATACTCACAGTCTCTGCACGACCAGCTTATGGATGACGACGATCTGCCAGAGTGGGTACAGTCTAAGGTTGCTGTTGCTTCGGAAAATATTGGAAAGGTTTATCACTACCTTGAATACAAGATGAAGCGTATGGAGCAGGAGAGTGACACGTGAGGTTAAGAGAGAATCGTAAGTCTTACGATGCTTTAATCGAGGAAGAAATGACTGTAGTTACTACTGATCTTGGAGATCTTGCTCCCCCTGATCCTCACGAAGTTATGTCTGCTTACATCGGCTTTGTAAGAGCCTATCACCTTTGGATGCACGGCGCTCATAATGTCACAAAGGGACCTGGGTTTGCTGGTGATCATGTAGAGCTGTACGGTAAGATATATCTTGAAGTACAAGCTGCTATTGACGGGGTAATTGAAAAAGGCGTGGGCGTATATCAGAATGAGGGCATCGCATGCCCTATGAGGATCGTTGGTGACGCCACACTAATTTTAGATAGCTGGGAATCTCCTTCTGGCCTGGGCGCCGAAAGAATCGCAGATCTTTCCTTAGAATATACAAAGCAGTTAGTTGTTGTCGGTGAAGGCACTGCTAACCTGCTTGATGAGATGGGAGTCCTTACATACGGAATGGATAACATGTTTGGTGGGTTGGTAGATATCCACGAAAATTATGTTTATCTTCTCCAGCAGCGAGCAAAATAGCTTTCTTTTACAAGTACAACCTCTCATAATTTATTAAAATCGCAATAAGCATTTATCAAGTGAGAGAAAAAATGTACAACCTGACAGGTAGTGTAGGAAAAGAAACAGAATTACCCAAGCTAACTCCTTTTGAGCAGGCCGAGTATAACCTACAGATGTTTAGGGCAAGGGCACTTCTTTCAGACCAACTAGATGAATTATTAAAACAGTCAGAAATGCTAGAAAGATTGAAAGTTATTGCATCCGCAGCCGGGAGTGATATGGTCAATCGCCACAGAATACTGACAATGGACAGAGAAATCAAGTCAATAGACATCGTGTTACAAAGCATTTGTGAAGCCTTTGGCATGAATGAAGAAAACTGAGGTATTTAATGAGTCAACATATTATTATGTCTCTAAAGGGCTGGGATGGCACAAGGATCTTGGGAGTATTTGACTCTATGTCTTCCGCTGAGCTAGCTAGAGACAACTTTTTAAGCAGTCAAAAGAAACGAACTGAGGTTCAGGAGAAAATGTACTTTCCAGAAGAGTTCTTTTTTGATGTTGTCAACGTTAATATGATATCGGTAGGATCAGAAATGATGTCTAGCGGCTCATTAGAAAATCTTAACAACACAATCATTCGGAATCATATCTATACCGTTTAACATCCATAGTTAAGACCATGAGTATAAACGAAAACGGCATAGGAAGCAACTACAAGACATTGGACAATAATCCAATATCTCCTTTTCATGACAACAGAATTGATGTGGAGTTTTTTCCAGGCGCCTGGGGTAAACATTACACTTCAATATCATGCGATGAGCTTAACTATGAATCAGGGTTAAGGGCATTCAACACTGAGCAAGAGTCTAATCTATTTGCTAGACAAATATTCGATAAGCTACTGTCAGCATTAGAGTCTCAGGACAAAGTCACAGAATCTGTTATGCTTCGAATCCTTGCTATTCTGGAAGATTAGCAAGAAGGAACTCTCTGATCGCCTGAGTCTTCGGACCGATTGCGTATTCATCAAACCGGACCGCTGCAGCTGAAACCAAGGAAACGACCTGGTTGTCTTTTGTCATGACTGGAGAACCACTAGATCCCGGTACTGCAGGAACAGAAAATATACTCATTCCGGCGACGTCGCCGACATAATACCCATCGAAAACCGGGACCGCTAATGATGATGCGAGTCCAGCCGGACTAGCCATGTTGTATATCTTTTCATGTAGCATCAAATCTTTAGAACTTACCGTGAGCGCGGGACCTATTCTATGAGATGCTTTTACCAAGCAAAGATCATTTACAGGATCAATGGCTAATATTTCTCCCTTGGCCTCTCTACCAAACCCTGTCTTGATGTCTATTCTATATCCTATTACCACATTAGACATATCGACTATTGCTGCCGGTCTTGGTGGCGTACAAACATGGCCGGCGGTCATCACGTAGGAATTGTCATCCGTGCTTTTAATGATGAACCCGGAGCCTGTCGCCGCGTAGGCACCAATAGGAACGTCATGACACTCGCCAGCTTCATCACAGCTACTCATACTTAGCATGAATTCTTGATCTATGATAGTAAAAGACTCAATGGGGAAAAGAGTATTAGCTTTTTTTATTACATCTGTAGTCGAAGTTCTTATTATTTTACTTGGGATCGACAAGTTTAAACAGCCTGTTAAAGTTAGTACGAAAATTAGGAAGCCGAATAGCACGTTCGGCAATTTTGACTTTTTTCTAATCGACATAAGACTGACCCCTTTGTTGAAACCTATTAATTTTAAGTATGAAAAGTAGAGAGAGTGTCATGAAACACAAAGAAAAAATATTCTTATTTGACATGGACGGAACTTTAACTCCTCCTAGAAAGCAAATAGAAAGCAAAGTTACAAGAGCCCTTAGGGATCTTTCGAAGTTCGGAAAAATTGGAGTCGTCACAGGATCAGATTATGACTATGTAATGCAACAAATGTCTGCTGCTTTCGGCATAGGTGGTGTCCCTGTTGACAGGGTGATCCTGTTACCATGTAATGGCACAAAAAGATTTGACTCGAGCCCAAGCTGTAGATTCGTACCGACATCAGAAGTTAATATGATAGAAGAATTAACTCAGGATAGCTACAACGAAATACTGCGTTCTTCTGCTAGCTGGCAAACCAGCATTATGGCATCTTATAGAGACCTGCCTTACACTGGAACATTTCTACAATACCGTGGCTCGCTATTAAACTGGTGTCCCATAGGTAGAGAAGCCGGTGATCAGGAACGAGAAGCCTGGATAGAATTCGATCAGAAATATAAGGTGAGAGAGTGCTACGCTGAAATGCTAGAATCAAAAATGGAGGGATGTAGGATACCAGCTACAGTAGCTCTTGGCGGAGCTACAAGTCTAGACATTTACCCTAATGGGTGGGATAAAACATTTGCGTTAAAGCACTTCCCGGGTAGTGAGGTTTATTTTGCGGGTGATAAGTGTATGAAGGGTGGAAATGACTGGCACATATTCGAAAAGTTGAAAGATTCAGGTAGATCATTCGAAGTGAAGACTACCCAAGACACTGTCAATCTTATTCATGGTCTCATAGAAACATGTAGCTGAACATTTTAGCTTCTGTCTTTACAATTCTAAAGATAAGGAGCTGTGTATGAATCAAGATATTAATTCAAAATTTCCGTACCCATCCATAAGAGACCAGCAGTTACAAGCGATTAACTTTATTCTGGACTCTGTAGGTAAGTCTAACAAGAAATACATCGTTATAGAAGCTGGTACGGGTGTAGGTAAAAGTGCGATTGGGTTAACTGCCGCGCGGATCTTGTCAGCAAATTCGACAAAAGAGAATAACGGAACTTATTTCTTAACGACCCAAAAGATTCTTCAAGCGCAGTACGTAAAAGACTTTGGTGGATTCAGCGGCCCTATGAAGTCGATTAAGTCTTCATCCAACTATACATGCAACTTTAACAAGAAGACATCATGTGGGGAAAGCCTTAGGGCTTTAAAGACAGCTGAAAAGAGTAGTCGGTTCTTTAAATCATGCGCTTTTAATTGTGTGTATAAAAAAGCCAAAGAAAGCTTTATTGCTGGGTCTGAGGGTGTCACTAACTTTCCCTACTTCTTAGCGGAAACACAATATTCGGGTAAACTAACACCTCGAGATGTTCTGGTTATTGATGAGGCCCACAACATAGACAGTGAACTTAGCAAGTTTATTGAGATTACAATTTCAGACAAGTTTTGTGGCTCTTTTTTAAGCATGAAGATACCGAATGGACTCACTCAGCATCAATATGTAAGGTGGATGACTGATGAGTATCTGGTTAAGACCTCTGCAAAACTTTCTCATCTTGAAAAGATGATGGAAAAATATGTCGGGCTTAAAGAGAAGATTAGATCTGGTGAATTTGCGTCAATCGCAAAGAAGTTTGAGATGCTGGACAAGCACGTGTGCAAGGTCAAGAGGTTTCTAGAACTATACAATAACCAGAATTGGGTCATGAATGATCTTCCTGCAGACAAATATAACAGTAGTAGAAAGCTGCAATTTAAACCTATTGACATAGCTCCTTACGCCGAAGAAATGCTTTATAGATTTGGAGATACAGTTATCTTTATGTCTGCTACTATCTTAAATAAAGATGCGTATGCAAGAACGGTAGGAATCCCACGTGATGAGCTGGCTTTTATAAGTCTCCCATCGCCTTTTCCTGCTGAAAACAGGCCAGTCATATACGCTGGTGTTGGAAGAATGAATGCATCTTCTATAGAGGGCACTCTTCCGAAGATTGTTGAGGCAGTAAAGCAGATTATGAAAGAGCACAAAAATGAAAAGGGAATCATTCATTGTCATTCCTACAAGGTCGCTTCATACATCAAGAAGAATATTAGGAGCTCTAGAATATTGATACACGGATCAGATAACAGAGACCTGATACTAGAGAAGCATAAGAAGTCAAAGTCTGCAACGGTACTCTTATCTCCCTCCATGACAGAAGGTGTTGACCTTAAGGGAGATTTAAGCAGGTTTCAAATTATTTGCAAAGTGCCCTATCCTTATCTTGGGGATAAGTTAGTTCGCAAAAAAATGAACAAGTGGAAATGGTGGTATCCACTTCAGACAGCCAAGACAATTCTACAAGCTGTTGGGCGTTCTGTAAGGTCTAAAGACGATACTGCTGCTACTTATATTCTGGATGCGGACTTCGATAGATTCTATAGTTCAAATCGTAATCTTTTCCCTAGCACCTTCAAGGAGAGTCTAAAGCTATGATTGTTTGTAAAAGCGTAGAGCAGTTTAAAGAGTATGTTAATAAAACAAACGCCTGGGGCGACCTACCCGTCTACATGACGAGTGGAGGATTTGATCCACTTCATGTCGGTCACCTCCGATGTATACTAGAAACAGTTGATATGGCAGAAAAAGACGGTGGGTATGTTGCAGTTATTGTTAACGGCGACGGCTTCTTGAATAGAAAAAAAGGTAAAGCTTTTATGGACGAGAATGAGCGTGCTGAGATCATTGCTGGTATTCGAGGCGTCGATGCTGCTATCATTTGGGACGACGGTAGCCAGACGGTAATTGGGGCTATCGAGCAGCTTAAGCCTAATTACTTCACAAAGGGTGGCGATAGACAAAAACCAGAAGACGTAGCAGAGTGGGATATATGCCAAGAAGTTGGGTGTGAAGTATTATTCAACATTGGTGGTGGAAAAATTCAAAGCTCCTCTTGGTTGTTACAAAAAGCAGAGGAGAATGATGATTAAAAAAATTGAAAAACCGTGGGGTTGGGAAGAGATATGGGCTATAGCCGACAGCTACGTAGGCAAGATAATTGTTATTAATCCTGGTCACAGACTCTCTAAACAATACCACCAATTTAAGACAGAGACAGTTTACGTGATAGAAGGCATTTTACTAAACTACGATGAAAATGATGATGTGGAGACTTTTCGATCAGGGCAGTCGTTGCACATTGAGCCCGGACAAATTCATAGATTCGGTGCCACAAAAGATCGCTACGTAAAGATCGTAGAGGTAAGCTCAAACCACTTAGATGATGTTGTAAGGATTGAAGACGACTATGGAAGATAAAGCTGTGAGAAAAAAAGGCGCAGGTTTTGTAATTTTTAAAAAGGGATCCATTGAAAAAGGTGAGCCAACTATACTGGCTTTAATTCAAGAGGACGGAGTACTAGATCTTCCTAAGGGGAGAATCGATCCAGGTGAGACTCCGCTGGAGACAGCTGTTCGAGAATGTTTTGAAGAGTGTTCTTTAGTCATAGGGAGAAAAGATATGATCCTCAATGACGTTGATCCGTTTGTATACGGGGCGCTAACTTTGTTTTGTGCCGAATCGCCTCACACAAGGCCGGCGATCACAGTAAATCCTCACAACGGAGTCTTAGAACATGTGGGGCTCAAGTGGGTTAATCAAGAAGAATTTTTGGATAATTGTTTACCCTTTTTGGCCCCAGGGGTTTCTTACTTTTATTCTAAGCTCTAAATTAGCTATAATGACTCATAGAGAAATACTTATGATTGTACGGAGCACCTGGAGTATCTGATGTCTATATTCAAAAAGCATAAGACAATTGCCGATCGTTCAGCTGGCGATAGAGATAGGCATCGAAAGAAAATAGAGAAATCTATTAAAGAAGGGATCCATGATCTTGTTGCTGAGGAATCTATAATTGGTGAAAGCGGTAAGAAAAAGTTTAAGATACCCGTAAGAGGGATTAAAGAATTCAAGTTTGTATACGGTGACAACGGCTCAAAACGAGTTGGCTCCGGTGAAGGTAACGACCTGAAGCGTGGACAAGTTATCGGCAAAAAGAAAAAGAAACAAGGTCCAGGAAAACCTGACAAGCCTGGTAACGAAAAAGGCGAGGAGTTCTACGAAGTAGAGCTAACGCTTGAACAAGTTGCGGAATACTTGTTTAAAGACTTGAAGCTTCCAAATTTTGAAAAGAAAAAAAATGCTCAAGTTGTTTCTAAGAAGATCAAGAGAAAAGGTTACCGACCGCAAGGAATTCGACCAAGGTTAGACAAAAAGAAGAGCGCTATTCAAAGAATCAAGAGAATGAAAAAAGATGAATTCTCAGGTAGCCGAGATAAAGACTCTGAAGAAGATTATTCTTTTCTAGAGAAAGATCTCAGGTATAAGCACTACGCGGTGAAGGAAAAGAAAACCAGCAGTGCAGTTATATTCTTTCTTATGGATATATCTGGCAGCATGGGTAAGACAAAAAAGTTTCTATCGAGAAGCTTCTTTTTCTTGTTATACCATTTTATTAGATCTCGTTATGACAAGGTAGAGATATGTTTTGTGGCATACGAGTCACAAGCTTATGAAGTAGACGAAAAGAGTTTTTTTGAAAGAGGATCATCAGGAGGTACCATCGCGTCGACAGGGATTAAGATGGTGAATGAGATTATAGATACGAGGTACCACCCATCATCGTGGAACATCTACGCTTTCCATGCTTCCGATGGTGATAACTGGCCAACTGATAACGATGTGGTTGAAGAGATGGTCAAGGACTGTCTGCCAAAACTTCAGTTCTATGGGTATTGTGAAATTGAGCCAAGTCACGAAAGATTGTCATGGGGTAGAGAAACTAGCCTTGGAAATTTATTCGAAAATATGTACGACGAAAAATTAAAGACAGCTAGCATAACCTGCAAGGATGATATCTGGGGAGCATTTAATGCATTTTTCAAGGAGCAGATATGAACTTCCTTAAAGAATTAGAGAAGTGGGATGACACGCTTTGTAAGATGGCTGAGGAACACGGTCTAGATTGGTTTCCTTTAGCTTACGAAACATGTGATTATTATGAAATGATTGGAAGTATGGCTTACCATGGCATGCCTTCCCATTATGGTCATTGGAGTTTTGGAAAGTCATTCGAAAGAAGTCACCTTATGTATAACGCTGGTATGCAGGGATTACCTTATGAGCTAATCATTAATAGTAACCCTTCTCTAGCTTATCTTATGGAAGAGAACCCCATGTACCTGCAGGTCTTGATCATGGCTCACTGCATTGGTCATTCTGACTTTTTTAAGAACAATGCTACTTTCAAGCACACACATCCTGAAAATATTATTCTACGCATGCGCAATGCTAAAAGGTATATTGATAAGCTAGTTGAAGACCCTAGCATCGGTATAGACAAAGTCGAAATGATACTAGACTCGGCACAAGCACTTTCAATGCAAGTGCCAAGAAGACACACAGAATACGTTCCACAGAAACAACAAAAAGCTAAACTAGTAAGAGATATTAAGGCGGGAGTGTATGATGACTCTCCGATTATACCAGATCCAGAATGTCTACCGATATACGCAGAGCCAAACATCTTAGCTTTTTTAGCCGATATGAGTCCTAACCTCGAAGAATGGCAAAGAGAAATAATAAAGATCGTAGAAGAAGAAGCACACTACTTTATGCCACAAATAAGAACAAAGATTATGAATGAAGGGTGGGCTTCTTACTGGCACTACAGGTTAATGCACGAGCTCGAGCTTCCAAGCGGGTTACACATACCGTTTCTTAAAACACATAACGAAGTAGTAAGACCTCATCCGGGATCTATTAATCCATACCATCTTGGTTTCCACATGTTTAGAAAAATTGAGGAGCGTTTTGGGTTGGAAGAATGCTTTATAGCAAGAGAATCGTTAAATGACGAAAGCTTTATTAGGCAATACCTGACTCAGGAAGATTGTGAAGAACTCGAGCTCTTCAGCTTCTCACTTCAGAAAGATGAGTACAAAGTAGATGATGTCTCTGATGATCAGGGATGGAAAAATGTGAGGGAAGACCTAATCAAACAGGTCGGAGGTAATAGTATTCCAATAATAATGGTCGACACAATAGATGATCACAATGTATTGTGTTTGATTCATGAGCATGATGGTAGAGATTTGGAATTAGATTACGCAGATGCAGTTGTACAACATATAAGTCTCTTATGGGGTGATGTTGTAAAGTTAGATACCATCATAGAAGACGAACCATTTGAGATATAAACTTGGAGAAAGTAATGTCCGAAAACAATTATCTAGAGATCATTAAGCAGCAACGAGCTAAGAAAAAGACTGAAAAGTTCAGTGGAACATTTCTTGAGTATCTTGCCTTAATTGAAGAGAGTCCTGAAATTACAGACCACGCACACAAGAGGCTATACGACGCCGTTGTTGAGCATGGGGTAAAAGCAATGGAGAACTCAGACCCACGAAAGCATAAGATTTTCGGTGGGGACAATATCAAAGTTTACGATTATTTCCAAGATGAATTTTTTGGAATGGAATCAGTGATTTCTAAGATAATGCGCTTCATGAAATCCGCCGCCCTTAAGGGAGAAGAAAGTCGACAAGTGCTTTTGCTTATGGGTCCGGTTGGGGCTGGTAAGTCTGCATTGACCGAACATATAAAAAGATCACTAGATGGTCTTCCTTATTACTATCTAAAGGATGACCCTCAAAGAGGTGAACCTCTACAATTGCTGCCCAGGTCTTTAAGGGACCGCTTTAACGAGATGTTAGATGTTAGAGTTGAGGGTGATATATCTCCAGTCGCTAGACATCTTCTCTTCGAAGAATACGGTGGTGAGTACGAGAAGTTTATGGTTGAAGAAACAACCTTCTCACAAAGAGCTCGTAGAGGTATTGCTTCGGTACCCCCTATGGATGCGAATAGCCAAGATGTATCTGTGCTGATTGGTTCAGAAGATATTTCCAAGTTAGACAAATACTCTGAAGATGATCCCAGAGCTCTTTCTTTAAACGGGGCATTCAACGTTGGTAACAGGGGTATCGTAGAACTTGTGGAGGTCTTTAAGAACGAAATTGAGTTCCTCCATACAATAATCACCGCGACACAGGAGAAGAGAGTTCCTGCCCCCGGAAAGCATGACATGATCTATTTCGACGGTGTCATACTTGCACACTGCAACGAATCTGAATGGAACAGGTTCCAGAGTGAACATACGAACGAAGCTATTTTGGATCGTGTTGTTAAGGTCAACGTCCCTTATGTTCTAGAGCTCGAGCAGGAAATTAAGATATATGAAAAGATTCTTAGCAGATCAAACTTCTCCGCACATATTGCGCCGCATACGATCAGAGTTGCCTCTATGTTCTCTGTGTTAAGTCGGTTAAAAGAAAGTCAAAAGTGCGACCCCTTAACAAAACTTAAGCTTTATAACGGAGAAGAAGTTGTTGAAAAGGGACGCGTTAAAAAAATCGATATCGGAGACTTAAGGGATGAAGCCCCAAATGAGGGGATGCATGGAATATCAACACGATTCATTATGAAGGCTGTTGACAACGCATTAAGCGATTCCGACAAAGAATTCATTACTCCTATCTCGATTATGGATTCTCTTATTAGACAAGTCAAGGAACAGATAATTGATCGAGAGTTCCAGGAAAGATGTTTAAGTCTTATAAGAAACGTGGTTAGAAATGAGTACCTTAGAATTTTAGAAAATGAAATCGCAAAAGCATTTATATCTGCTTATGAAGAGCAAGCTCAATCAATATTCGAGAACTATCTAGACAATGCTGAAGCGTTCACAACAAAGGGTAAGCTCAAGGATCGTGTCACTAATGAAGAGATGAGACCTGATGAGAACTTCATGCGGTCCATAGAGTCGACCATAGGGGTAAGCGATTCTGGTAAGGACGGATTTAGAGCTGACGTGACTGCTTACATGTTCTCCAAAATGAGAAGAAGCGAAAAGGTTGACTACACTTCTTATGAGCCTCTTAAGGAAGCTATAGAAACATATCTCATCACGTCAGTAAAAGACTTGGCAAGGATTGTTACTAAATCGAAGACTAGAGATGATGAACAAAAGCAGAAATATTCTTCTATGGTTCAAACGCTAATAGATGATTATGGATATACTCCAGAGTCAGCAGAAGAAATATTAGTATACGCTAGTAATAACCTCTGGCGTGACAGCTAAGCTTTTTCTTGAAATATACATAGGGTTGTCTTACCATTATCATTATTGGTTATAACAATGAGGAGCCAAAATGAAATTTGGATATGCAGAGATCTTCTTAATCTTCGCGGGAGTCATATCTTTTCAAAGCTTGACCTGGGGTCTTTCTTTAGCAGGTATTAGTTTATTCATCGCGTTTTGCAGATTTGCTTTACAAGTGCAGGAAAAAAAAGTTGCTAAAGAAAATGCAGAGCAAGCTGCGACGATATTAAATGAACAAGTCGGGGAACTGGCTGAAAACTTGGGAAAGTTATTTAAGGGTGTTCAAAAGAGCCCCATCAAGAAAAACAAAAAATACAATCCCGATTTGCACTAAAGAAGTTAGCGACTTATGCAAAATAAGGTCATTAAAGGAAGCGAGCTAGCTGACAGCAAGAAGAGGTTTATTCAAAAAGTCAGCTTCTTCAAAGAGCAAGTATCTAATAGAACGTACAGCCTTGTCACAAACGACTCTCTTTTTGGACTGGGTTGGTCTGACGCGTTCCGATTGTTTTTAGAAAGCTTTGAAAATTCAACACTTAAAAGCTTGGTGTTAGCTAGCGCGTACAAGATTAATAGATCATGTCCTTTGGCGCTTCCAGTCTATTTCCATGCACTAACTGGGAATGATATAGATGAACCGGAAAGGTTTCACAGAGTATCCTCTAGACAGCTCTTCAGGGAATTGCAGGAAATAAATGATGATTTCCTCATAGCTAATGGTAATATACTATCAGAAGCCCTTAGAGAGGCCGGAGCTAATGGTAATATAGCTGTTCAGGGAACCAGCTCATTAGATAGTGAGCTAATGATCGAAGAAGGGTATAAAACTCTTTTTAGACTTCATGATTTTTTCATACCCCATATTCATGATATGACGATGCCAGATTGCTCTATCATTGTCGTCGATGGTGCGATAATAGAGGTAAGCGAAATCCATCATGTGCTACAGCATTCTTACGATACCAAAGAAAACGTTTTAATCCTATCAAGAAATATTTCTGATGATGTTGCTAACACACTGTTGGTAAATTGGCAACAAGGAAAAACCAACGTTTTTTCTGGAATTCTAAAGGATGAAGTCGAATCGCTAAATGAAATAAAAGATGTCTGTGAATTGGTCGGGGTGACGCCAGTCTCAAACCAAACAGGTATACTAATCAGCACAATAGATTTTAAAGATGTCCCAAGAAGCGACGTCGCTTACTCTTTAGAAAAAGATCAACTAAGAATAAAGATCGGTAGTGATAGGGCAAGAATATGTTCTTCTCTTCGGGAAAAGTTAAGACAACAAATTGAGAAAGAAAATGTTCCTGATGTTCGAGACGTATTAGAAAAAAGAATGTCAAGAATGTCTTCTCGTACAGTCACGGTTAGAATAAATTTTTCTGAATCTGAAAAAGGGTTGGTGCAAGACAAGGCGTCTATATTCTTTACGTATTTCTCTAAGTGCGCGCAACAAGGAGTTGTTTACTTGGATGACGATTTCCCAGTTAAACTACTTCCCGGTCTCGAAGTTATTAAAGCGATTAAGGCTGCGAAAGCTGACAAGTCTGCTATCGAAAACGTAAAAGCAGTCTTAGGATTAGACGAATGAGCTTAGTCATAGAAAGCTTAACGTGGTGTGATGCAGGATCCTCGGTGGTTGGAATAGATGAGGTGATACGAAGTATTAAAGAGAAAAGTATAACATGCGAAGTGCATGTTGGCTGTGACTCTCACTTCATACAAAACAAATGTATCTTCGCGGTTGTCGTTGCTCTTTACGAACCGGGTAACGGTGGAACTTATTTTTTCGCTCGTCATAAGCTGGAAAGAAGTAAGTTGCTGAATATGAAGATGAGGCTTTTAAAAGAAACCGAAATAGCTATTGATATGGCTAGACTAATATCCGATAAAGCTGGTGTAGATAGTTCATTTGTCCATCTAGATATAAACCCTGATAAGAGATTTAAATCTTCTCAAGTTTTTACTTCTGCGACATCCTGGGTAAAATCTCAAGGGTATGAATGCATAGTCAAACCTGATTCGTGGGCTTCATCATGGCTCGCGGACGCGTATGCTAAGTAATTTTTTACTCTTAATTTCTAAGCTTTTAAAATCAGTTAGGAGGTATGTTATGCCAAGAAAAAAGAAAACAGATTCGGATATCCCGCTCAATAACGTAACCGGTGCATTCTCTGATGTTACGATGTTGCTAAAAGACGAGATGGAAAGAACAGTAGCGCAACTTGCGGCAGAAGGTATGGTCTCAAAAGACGATGCAGTGAAGGTAACCACGACGCTTCAAACAATCGCAGCAGACTGCGTTTCAAGAATAAGAGCTTCTAGAGGGTTCTAATGAGTCTAGTAGGAGTAAAGCATCTAGTGCAGTGCAGGTGCATTTTACCTACAATGAAAAAAAGGGACAATGCACCTCTACATAAGTTCGTAGTCTTTTCGATGCAAGAAAATAATGTCACAATAGAAAAAATGGTGACATGTAACAACTGCGGCGTCGTCCATAGAGTTTACGAGATTTGCAGATCTCAGATCTTGAATAACGTGGAAGGCACGAGATCAAGTATGACGATAGATGATATATCTCTTATGATACCAGAGAATGTGTTGGGGCTTTTAAAGAACTATGAAAAAGAACTGCCCGATTATGAGCATGTAAAGTTTATGATCGAAGAAAATAAGGTTGGTGAATTCATTGTTCTGTCCCAAGAATTAAACGATGGAAGAAAATCAGGTAAAGTTTTAAGACATAAAGGGAATGGTAAGTTTGAGATAGAGCCATTTTCTAGAAGCGAGATTGTACAATGATTGATGATCAAGAAGATAAACAACAAGTAGAAAAAGATGATGTCGACTGGCTTAACGATACGAAAAAGTCAAGAGATATCGTGATGGAGATAATGAGGTTTGGAGTTTCGCAACCTCAGATTAAGCTTATAATTGCCAGTCTGGCTTTAGAGCTTGAAGATCGTGACATGATGATTTCTGTACGCAATTGTGTGGAACCAGAAACAGAAGAAAGTGATTCTTCGAACGACATTAAAATTTTACACCCTGGAGGAAATTAAGATGAGTGACTCAACAAATATTTTGGATAGCTGGGAGTCTATTAAGACTTTAGTAGAAGAGCTTGAACTTGACGTGCATAAGAACGCACACGGCAATAAGTCTGCCGGTGTACGCGCACGAAAAGGTTTAAGAGAGCTCAAGTCAGCTGCAGCCGATCTTGTTAAGCTTACTCTCGAATCTCAAAAAGATTAGAGGGTAGACTTGCAAGTCCTAAAAAGGGAGGCTTAGCCTCTCTTTTTTTTATGTCCTGATCGTGGCTCGGCATATTTAAGGGTAGATGTTAAGTATTATAGCTATCACATCACAATTCGTCATCTGCAAAAGAGCACTTCAAGACTTGCTTTGCGGCTTTTTCGATCTGGCATATTCTCATTCTAGTTACGTTGAATATGTCTCCAACCTCTTGAAGCGTCAGCGGTCCCTCAGCAGCGGCGTTGATAATACAGTCTTGATGGCTTCCACCCATATCTTGCCAATACCTACATTCAGTGGAGCTACACGAGATGTTTGAGTCTTTATATAGAGAGAAACACGTTTCATCTTTTAATGCTGTCTCACCTTCTCTTAAATTTATATCAGAAGGTGATTTCTTGTTTGATTTTGTACTCACAGGCTTTACCTCCAAACCTTATGAAGGTTATTTTATACACGATACCACCAAATTTTCAAGGAGTTTATTTTGAAAGACAAGAGGAAAAAGTTCGTTATTGACACCAGCGTGCTTCTGTACGATAAAAAAGCTATCCATTCTTTTCCGGGTAATGATGTTATTCTACCGCTTCAAGTAATTGATGAAATAGATAAATTCAAGGAGAAACCAGGAGTTATTGGAGAGGCTGCAAGATACGTAAACCGGTTCCTCGACGACCTAAGGGGGCTCGGCCGTCTAGACGAAGGTGTAGAGGTTCCAGAAGAATATTCAGAAGACCAAACTATTACGATAAAGATTGATGAACCAACAGCATGTCTTCCTTCTGGGCTAAAGTTTGAAAGACCAGACAACAAGATACTCGCTTTTTGTGTTTCTGAGGTACGCAGAGATGAACAGAAGCCACTTGTAGTTGTAACTAAGGACATTAACCTTAGAGTCAAGTGCGATGCACTAGGGATAGTTTCTGAAGATTACTATAAAGACCATATCGAAGATGATAGCGCATCATATACCGGCGCCACAACGATCATGGTCACCAAAGGACAGTTAGATAAATTTTTCGATGACGGAGAAATAAGCTACGAAGAAAATGTCGATAACCTTTCTCCAAACCAGTTTGTGATTATGAACGCGATGGAGTCCAACACGTCTGGTTTAGCTATCTTTTCTCATGACAAACTTAAATCCCTTCGTCACGAACCAGGGACTATGATGTCAAATTTTCAAGCTAAAAATAAAGAGCAAAAATTTGCTGTAGAAGTACTTTTAGATAAAAGCGTAGAACTAGTGACTCTTACTGGATTAGCTGGTTCTGGAAAAACTTACGTTGCATTGATGGCCGGTCTAGATGGATTGCAAGAAGGCCGGTACTCGAGGATTGTGATAAGCAGGTCTATACAGCCTGTTGGTAGAGACATTGGCTTCTTACCTGGAGACGTTGGGGAAAAAATGACTCCATGGATGGCTCCAATTATGGACAACTTTAGAGCGATGATGGGAGATAAGGATCTTACGTACTTCCAGATAATGATGGATAAAGGAGAACTAGAGGTAGCTCCGCTGTCTTTCATAAGAGGAAGAACATTCAACGATGCCTATGTGATTGTTGACGAAGCTCAAAATGCTACCATCCATGAATTAAAGACCATCATAACGAGGGTTGGAAAACATTCTAAGATAGTTCTACTCGGAGACACTGATCAAATCGACACTCCGTACATAGACAGACTAAGCAACGGTCTATCAATCGTCATCCACAAATTCAGGTCTTTACAGGAAGCAGCGCACGTCCACCTGACAAAGGGTCAGAGGTCTAATATCGCGTCTGTTGCCTCAAGTATTCTTTAAACACATTCTACTGCATATTTAGCATAGAGGTGTTGTTATGGCTGTCAAGACTAAGAGCTACGATAGAAATCGTTTTAAGAAAACATATCCCCGGTTTCGGGAGCCGCCAAGGCCTGGTCTCATGTCAGACGGTCATGTAGCGCTAGATGCTTTTCTGGTTAATTTTAATAACGAAGACAAGAAGGCGGTAACAGTTACTGGCCACTATGTCTCAGTTCCCAGCGTTACGGTCACCCCACTCGGTGATATAAACAATGTGAACTTATTCGTAAGTAGTATTTCTATGGCCAGTGTCCCGACTGGTAATGGTAAGAACCTAAGCATTACTATAGAAGCTAGTGCTCCCTTTACAGGACAAGTGCAAGTACAGGTGCTAGAAGCATGAATATAGGGGATAGCATAATACTAGCTTCAGGAACAGTCACCCTAACCGGTTCTGGGACTGGCAGCGGTGATAACGTCACAGTGTCAACAGGAATACAAAACGCAAATTTCTATCCTGTTACTACTGTGGTTCCTGTGGGTGATTATGCGAATGTCAACGCCTGGGTTAAGACAGATGTTGTGTTTGACAGCGGACAATGGAAATTTAAGATTATAAGGTCAATTGGACAAGGTACTAGCGATAATACCCTAGAAGACATGAGTTTTAGGTGGAGTGTGGTTGCTCTTAAGAACGTCCAAGAAATCGGTCCTGCGGTAACTACAGAGAGTGAAACAGCGGAAACGTATACCCCCTAATAGAGTTTAAGATGGAGTTAATATAACATGGCAAAAGATTTTAGGTCTGATCAAATAAGAGTCAAGGCCATCATTGGTACAGGTTCAATCGCCGGAGCTCCTTCTAGTGTCGGCCTTGTTTTTTACAGCGGTTCAAACGCATCTAACTGGAAGGGCGGTACAAAGACAAACCTCTATACAGGCGTTGGTGATGATGTTTGGATGGTCGTAAATGGAACTCCAAATAACAGCGTAAACAATCCACAAGCTAGAGTCAAGGGTAGCGTAGTGCTGTTCAAGGGCGATGTTGTGGTCAGCGGTACGCTGTGGTCTGAAAGAAGCATCGTCGAAGTTGATGACGCTGTTAATGGCAACTTTCAAGCACCACACCAGATTATTGGTGGTCACTTGCATCTTACCGGTGGAAACGGTATCGCGAAGATTCTAGTTGATCCATACACGACAGACACTGGTTCTCCGGTTGCACAAAGACATGGTACAGTTTCTTTTGCAACTGTGCAAGGGACAGGTGGAAACTATTCCTTTAGTACTCAATATCCGAACAAATATAAGGACGTCTTTTTTCACGTTTCTGGATCACGTAACGTAAAGAATAGTAATGACAGAGGTGTTGCTCTATTTGAGGGTGACGTTATGGTTTCTGGTAACCTTGAGTTGTCAGCAGAATCAACCTTTAGCTTACCTGGCGATTTCACTATTGGTGGAGACCTTACAGTTAATGGTAATGACCTTTCTGGATCTGCAGGCGGGGCCATTAGGTTTGACACTCCGGTAGCCAACGTTCTTTTGGCTCATGGTTTAAAAATTGGGAATGACGCTTTAACTGGATCTGACGGGACTGTTTTCCTTGTTCACTCCGGATCAGGTGCGGTTGGAATAACTGATGACCTGCAAATGTCTGGTGATGTAATAAAAAACAAGCATGGCGATGAAGTGTTTCGTTTCCACCCGTCAGATGAAGGTTCTTTTGGTTCAGTCAGAAGGCTCTATGTATCTGGTACTACTAGTCTGCATCCTGCTCAGTTACAGTTAAAGAGCCAAAATGAGACAGGCTATAGTCCTTCTGTCATAAGATTTATGAGGCGCGGTGCGCCACAGCTTGGAGTCAATCCTGGTCTCGACCCGACTCGGGGCCTTATTGGCGAGACCCAATATTGGTCTACGAAAGCAAATGGTAACTCAGCGTATTCAGGAAAAACATTCGTAGAGGCGACACAAGATTGGACAAGCTCTCCTCCTTATCCTTTAAGATGGGGTGTGTCATTATTCGCTGGTAATACTGAAGTTGTTACAACTGATAAACAGTTTACAGTCGAAAGAGGACTAGTCACCGTAAGTGGTTCTCTTAAGATTCACGGTGGGCAAACTGCTCAAAACGCAAAGATACTTGATGGTGCTCATAACGAAGTTATGCACTTCAGTGGATCAGGCGATACCACAATATCAAATAACCTAACAGTTGTTGGAGACCTCAACGTATCAGGTAGCACAACATCTATAGGTACCACAAATCTTAAAGTTTCAGACCAATTAATATTACTGGCTTCCGGGTCTACGACCCCTAACACAAAGGGTGGTATAGCAATTGCATCTGGATCAGAGTATAGCAATACCTCTTTGCTCTGGGGAGCGGGCGAATATGACAACTCTTGGAGAGCCAGCAGGCTAGATGTTCAGGACGGCACAAGGACAGCTGGACTTAATACTGGTGAGACAGTCAGGGTTGAAGCCTCAGGGATCAGATTGGCGGTTGGTAATAATTCACATGCTTTATTATTAACAGCATCAGTCCCACCCACAGATACAACGAAGACTCACATGACAGCTTCTGTCAGCGCAGGTGGAATATTACTTGACGGAACTGAATCGATAGTAATCCGATCAGCAAAAGGAATCGATTTAACACCTACTGAAAATGTGAACATCCCAACAGGTAAGAAGATCATCTTTGGAACCGGCGTTTCTTTGACGAATGAAAATGATGATACCCTGCACGTTATTAGTGAAAAACTTAGACTGAACAGCGGAACGCCATCAGAAATTATTTTTGGTTCAACTACTGGAAATAGCAAGGTTAGAGCTACACCGACTAGCCTCGCAATATCTGGCTCTACAGATATCATATTACATGCGGCGGCAAATACTTCTGGGGATAGAACAAAAACAAGACTTCTCTTGAGCGCTTCTTCGAACGACACTATTGGGGGAGCAGTTATAATATTGTCTTCCAGCGTTCATACTCAAGGTGGAGCAAACGGCGATCCAAGAGAAGGATTCATTACTCTTGGGGCGGGTGTTGAAAGTGTCCCAGGCTTATTTAGGGTAGATCGTCATAGAGATGTGCGCGTTCTTATAAGTGGATCAGTAGGTTCAACAGACTCAAATGTCAGAGGCACTACTCTTGTCGCTGGTGATTTAGTGGTATCAGGTAATACCGACTTTAAGGGATCAACAAAGTTAGGGTCGATTTCAGTATCGAACCTTACCATGAATTCTACCAGCGCAGATGAGCCGTACCTCAGATTTAGAGATAGCTCGGTACAAATAAGCAGGAAATCGTCTAACAACTCCATGATGTTTATCGACACTGTTGGCGGACCTTATTCGCTACAAGATCTGGCGTCCCTATCTGTAGTAGATAATACTGACGTGTTCACGATCAATCACGGTAACCCATCTTACATTAAGACAACCGGTTCATTTTCTTTCGATAAAGACAACCAGTATACGACTGCTGTGAATGGTGGAAGTTCTAACATATATTTCTACGTTAGCGGGTCTATCGGATCCGCGGATTATTCTGCGGCAGGCGGAGCATCAAGACCCACGAATGGGGAAAGAGGTACCGCTGTTTTCGGTGGTGACGTTCTGGTGTCTGGTTCTGTATACCAACAAACACCAACGTTTATCAGTAGTCTTCACACGGCTTACACGACACCAGACACCAACGGGCAGAAGCAATTTGCAGAATTGACACCGGGTGCTGGGGCGGTTATCGACACAAACGGTTCTGGCATTCCTGTCCAGCTTAGAAATCCAAGCCAGGGTAGCCAGGCACTGTTAACGATCACAGGTAGCTTAGGGTTTCAATACTCTGGAGCTGGTAATAACGCAAGAATCCACATGCAGTCAGCTAATCCGTTTGAGTTCCACAACTCAGCAGGAAATGTCTTTCAGCTCGGCGCCGGGTCAGGTGGAACAAATGCATTGTTTCCGGGGAACAATAGACTGGAGTTCGGTGGAAGTTCTAGATACCTGTATGGTCACCTGGCTGACTCTGTTAATAGAATAAGTCTCATTAATACAAACACCGGCGGTATCGTTGCAGTTAATGCTGGTGGGGGTTCTGGCCACCTTGCAGTGACAGGCAGCATCCTACCGGGGGCTGATATTACTCATAACCTCGGTTCTCCTGAAATGCGGTGGGCTAACCTGTATACTGGTGACCTTCACCTAAGAAATGAAAGAGGTAACTGGACTATCTACGAGGAACCTGACATGCTCGTGGTAGTTAATAACTTGACAGGTAAGAAATACAAGATGGGTCTTACCCCATTGGAGGATGAAGAGTAATGGCAATTTTCACATCACATGTTAGTGGTTCTTCTGGTCTGACTTCACTAACTGGTTCGTTAAGAATAATGAGCCCCAACGGTTCCCCGTTGAGCATGATCTTGACTGCCTCGCATGCCGGAACCCATCCAGTAATCGGAGTTGGCACGACCACGGCGCCAGGAGTAACGTTTGCGATAAATGGTGACCTTGGACTATCAGACGATGCCTCTAACTCAAGATTCAGTATCGCTAACACGAATGCTTACGTAAATGTTGGTACAGACACCAACAATCGTGGATTCATGTTATGGGAAAACGGTTCAACAAGACTACGGTTTGGTACTAAAGAAGGTGGCAATGCTTTCTTTAATACTCTTCATTTAAAGTCAGGGAAAGTTGGTGTTGGTGCCGACGCAGCTACCGGCATAGACTTTCATGTCCAAGGGCCGAGTAAGACAGCACTAATTGGTACTAACGCAGCTCCTCCGACCAACGATTCAAAATTGTATCTTGGAAATACTGACACGTTCATAGGACATTCCACTGCTCAAGGTGGTCACATGTTGCTGCAATCTACTGCCTCTATTATTTTGATGAATGATAGATCAATAGGTGGTAGTGAAACGCAAGTAACATGGCTCACGGCTAGAAACGATATTCAGGATGTTCGCATAGAAGCACCTGGCGGAATGAATATAGACGACAGCTTAAGTGTCACCGGATCAGTCTATATCAAGAGCGATGGTTCATCTGCCAACAGATTAGTGGTGTCAGGATCTTCAAGAAGCGCTGTTTCAATAGCACCACAAGGTACGAATAACATACAGGTCGATAGAGATAGCGCCGGCGCGAGATTGGCGCTACGTAGAGTTGATACTTCTATAAATGGACTGGATGAGCTAGGGACAATTAAGATAGTCGGGTCTGAAAACGGTGGCGTGACAGAATTAGGTGGGTCAACAATCAAATCCATCTCCAGACAAAGCTTCTCCTCAACTCAAGCAGGTTCAGATCTTTCATTCGCGAATACTCTATCGAGTACAATCCACGCAATTCCAGCCTTGACCTTTAGTGGTTCCCTTTCCAACCGCGCTGTTTTTGACGGCGATATCCAGGTTAAGGGAGACATTATCAGGGCTAGCGATGGCGGTGCCACAATTACAATGGACACAGGAGATAACGTTAGCATCGCGGGTGACCTGACGGTCGGTGGTGGCGATATTCTTGGGCCAACCGCCGGTAACCTAAACATCTATTCAGACGGTGATATTCGAATCAATATTGATAGAGATGAATCCGGAACTGCTGCCATGTTTAAGGTGCAAACTAATAATAACCTTGATAGACTCACTGTCGATGAATCTGGAAATACTCGCGCTTCCGGTACAATGCAAATTGATGGAAACAGTATTCTAGCTTCCGATGGCGGAACGCCTATTGCTTGGTCCACCTCAGACAATGTTACGATCGGAAACAACCTTATACTGGGTAACAACCGAATACATAACTCTGACGATGAGCTGGTGATGGAGATGTACTCTGATCAACATGCTGCAATGAAGAAAACGTTATCTTTGTCAGGGTCTCTCACTGTGCATGAAAGCGGTGCCACTGGCGATGTTATTGGTAAACTTTATGCTAGTAACGACGATGGTGTCTTAGATCTGTACAATAACAACTCAGTAGTCTTAAGGTTAAGCGCAGCTTCGGCGCTGTCTTCTTACGTTCCCTATAATTTCCAGGTAAAGCAGGACCTAACAATAGGAGAAGGACTGACAGCGGATCGAATGATCATTTTTGATGGCAACACACAAGACTACGTAATCGGTATCGACGATTCTGACGATAGTCTTAAGATCCAAAGAGGAACAACATTCGGTACGTATACACAACAGATAGAGATAGAGTCCAACGATCAGCTGCTATTGGGTGGCGCAAATGGAATGGCGTATATAGACGCGAAGAATACTTCTACCACGCCTAATAAGACAGCAGGTATTGCTAACGCGCAGTATTCTTTATCATCGACAACTAACGGCATCTTTTTTGACGCCGACAGTACTTCTCAGGCAGCGGTAATCACTGGTGGTCCTTACGCTGGATCTGGCATGCCAGATCTTCAAGCCACCATAGACAAGCAGTTGTTGAAATCCGGGGCAAAGTGGAGCACTAACTATCGAAGCAATGTCAGCCTTGGTACTTCTGCATTTTCTCCGACAGCTGTTATGTACGCAGGTTCATTGAACCCGTATTCTACCCCCACAAACAATACTACTCACTGGACTTTCCAGAACGCCTCGGCGGGTGCGCCTGTACTTATGACAACATACGGTAGGGTGCACAAGTTTACGGGTACTGGCGACCGATTCGCGCGGACGACGTACAAACTCACGAACGGATACAACTATACGGTGCTGTTTAAATACAGAGGTGGCGCCGTTAACGCGCCTGAGAGCGGTGATGATCTTTTGATTCAGGTATCAACAGACGCAGCTTCTTGGACAACACTTCTCACTATTGATTACACCGTCTCACCGGGTGTTGGGGCTGGAGGTACTGCAGTTGAATTTGACTTCCTGACAAGCAATGGTAGTTATCCAGCATCCGATGATTTCTACTTAAGGGTTGCGCAGGTAACCCATTCCAACACTATAAACGATGACTGGGAAATCTCGAATATTAATATTGTACAAGAAGAGTTCCATGATCAAACAAGTGTGTATCCGTTGGAGATCTATGGTATCTTTAATGGCGCTGCTCCGGCAGGTGATTTTGATACCACGTACTTATCACTAATGGATTCACGAGGTACACAGCTGGGGAAGATATACAAAGATAACTTGGCTCCAACCTCAATAATCTATGACCCGTTTACAGGAGCTCACAAGCATGCGTCTACAGACATTATCGATAGATTTAAGTTAGTGAGAATCGATTCTACAGAAGGAGGTATTTCTTCTGAGGCGTTGTACCATTGTTCAGAAACAACCACTGCCTGTGATAAAGCAGTCCTTGGTATATCTAGAGGCGAACCGGCAGATGAACAAGGTAGAAAAGATGTCATATCTTTAGGCAACTGGGCTGTGTTGGTTTGTTCAGAGGGAGGTAACATTGCAATCGGTGATTTCCTGTGTTCATCAAATACTCCTGGTCATGCAATGAAACAAGATACAGATCAATTGATGAACTACACTGCAGCGAAAGCAACAGAAGCTGTTGATTGGTCGACTGAATCCGGAACGACAAAGGTCATATCGTGTACTGTACACTGTGGTTAAATTAAAGATTAGATCTTAATATAATTTATAGAATATTAGATTAGATTAGTAGATTAATAATATAGTAGTATAGATTAGATTAGACAGTTAACTGATTACTGGGATCCTGAATACAGAAATATATTACTAGTCTTCTCAGTAGTTGTACACGAAAAAAAATCAAAAAAACTCCACGTATACATTCACTGCATACGCATTACTATAACCAGAGTGAGGTGTAGTGATGTTGAATAGTCCATTTGATCAGCCCACAGTTCCGACTGTGGATGAGTCAGCTGATGTGATCTTTGTAGCTGACATGTTTGTAGAAGATTATGTAGGTGGTGCTGAACTAACGATTGAAGCACTGATTCAGTCTGCACAAGATATCAAGGTTCAAAAGATGTATGCTAAGGACGTTTCCTTGAGCATGCTTAAAGCTGGATCTGAAAAACACTGGGTATTTGGGAATTTTTCTTCATTACAACCCAGTCTACTACCCAGCATAATTGGGAACATGTCTTACTCAATCATTGAGTGTGACTACAAGTTTTGTCAGTACAGAAGCATAGAGAAACACGAGAAAGAAACCGGACAGCCATGTGATTGTCATGAAACACTTCATGGTAAGATGATGTCAGCATTCTTCCATGGAGCCAAAACTCTATGGTGGATGAGTGAAGCTCAGGAAAAAAGATATCTGGAAAGATTTCCGTTTCTTTCGAAGAATGATTCAGTTGTCTTAAGCAGCGTCTTTGACGATAAGTTTTTTGCTTACGTGAATGAATCTAAGAAGGTTGAGGTCGAGAGAAAGGGCTGGATTGTTTTAGGTTCGAACTCGTGGATTAAAGGGTTTGAAGATGCAGAAGCTTATTGCAAAGAGAATGATCTAGACTATGAGGTTGTTTGGGGCTTACCTTACGAAGAAGTACTTCAAAAGCTTTCCACTGCAGAAGGTTTTGTCTATCTTCCTCGAGGAGGAGACACATGCCCAAGAATGGTCATAGAAGCCAAGGCACTTGGCTGTGAACTAGTTCTTAATGATGATGTTCAACACGCTAACGAGGAATGGTTTACGGGCTCGGATATTGATATGATGTCGTACCTTTACGGAGCTCGAGAAAGATTCTGGAGAGCGATTAAATCTATCCACCAATATGTACCAACCTTAAGCGGCTACACAACTGTTAGGAACGCCAATAAGATGCAGTATCCGTGGCAAGCGACAGTTATGTCGATGCTTGGTTTTTGTAATGAAGTAGTAGTTGTCGACGGCGGATCATCGGATGACACGTGGAATGAACTTCAGAAATTAGCAGAAGAACATGAGAAGCTGAAAATTTATCAACATTCAATTTCAGATAACGATCCATCCTTTGCTTATGAAACAGACGGCAAACTTAAAGCAACTGCTCGTTCATACTGCACCGGTGACTTTTGTTGGCAGATGGATGCCGACGAAGTTGTCCATGAAGAAGATTATGGGAAAGTAGATCAGTTGATGAGAGCTTTTCCGATTCATTGCGATATTGTTTCCTTACCAGTCATTGAGTACTGGGGAGGCGATGATAAAGTACGAATGGATATAAACCCGTGGAAGTGGCGAATTAGCAGAAACTTAGATCACATAACTCAGGGTATCCCTACAGAACTTAGGCGATTTGATGACGATGGAAATATCTATGCCGCGATGGGTACCGATACATGCGATTACATCCATACTGAGACTGGAGAAAGAGTACCACACATCGGTTTTTATAATGAGCAGGCTCACAATGTGAGAGCAGCTGCCCTTCAAGGAAACCCTAACGCTCTTGCGGCCTACCAAGACTGGTTTAGCAGGGCCGTTGAACAACTTCCGTCGGTTCATCATTACTCTTGGTACGATATACCAAGAAAAATTAGACAGTATAAATTACATTGGGCATCTTTCTGGAAGAGCCAATACCGTCATGATGCTGAAGACATCGCAGAAAATAATGTAATGTTTGATAAGCCGTGGTCTGAAGTAACTGATGAAGATATCGATTCTCTTGGCGCAAGACTAGCTGATGAGTTAGGCGGCTGGGTATTTCATCAAAAAGTTGATTTCTCCTATAAAGTTCCTCACGTAGAAATTAACAGGAAACATCCAAAAGTTTTTCAAGAATTAGAGAGGTGATCAATGTCTTGGGCTCCTAAAAACAGCAGTATCCCCCCAACACAAAACATAAACAATGAGCTAGATACTTTCTGTACTGTTGCGGCCGCTGCCAGTAGATTACAAAACAATGAAATGCTGAAAGCAGATGACCTCACAGTGATGATACCATACGGCTCTGATAGTACTACAAGAGTGCACAATTTTGCCAGATGTATTATGAACCTGCTATGGAACTCTACTGCAAAAATATCAGTGTACTGGTCAGAAACAGAAGAAGGACTTGGGAACTTTGTGGGGTGGCATCCTACTTCGATGACTCCTTTAGTCGAGTTCTTTGAAAAGCATGACTCTTCAACTTATCTTAGAGACGTTTCGAAACAAGAGATGAAGATACAATCTGTTGCCGCCCCCGGTACATTCATAACAAAATCACTAGTCCAAATATTGGCTGATATATGTGTTCATAAACCACTGGACTGTTTCCAGCTACCTAACAGTGTTACTTACGGTGAGCTGCTGGAAAAAGCAACCGGCCGAAAGCACTCTGAACAGGAACCACTACGACTTAACTTGCTTACCGAAGCGGTGGAGAAACAATTATCTGAAAGACTGACTGTGTATGTCGAGCTGCGTAAAAAAGGCGAGCCCTTTCACCGTATGAGATATCTAAACAAGCTTTTATCAGTGGTGAAAACAGAACTTGTCTGTAATCATGATGCCGATGTCATGATACCTTCTTCTGCACTTTCTGATAGCATTTCCAGATTAAGGAACTACACCACTGTTGATGTAGTATACCCTTATTCTGCTACTAAAGAATCTCAAATTAAGTTTTTCCACGGCAGGGATACCGATGCTAGAATAATAAAGTCTGCCTTGACAGGAGATTTTTCCCCGCTGCTTTGTGGCGGTAACTATTATCTATCGGAATCCATGTATGGGTTATCATTTTTTGCAAGGACTGATTCGTATAAGAAGGCTTACGGAGAGAATGAAAATTTTGTATCTTGGGGCCCTGAAGATGTTGAAAGATATTACAGATTTTGTAAACTGGGACTTCGTGTCTCTAGAGTTGTTGACGGATATGTAGTACACCTTGAGCATGAAAGAGGTGTCGACTCTGGTAATCCTAATCCCCATCTAGAATCGAACAACGTGTTATGGCAGCAACTGCAGTCCTTAACTCCGGCCCAATTGCAAGAATATTATAGAGGCCTTGAGTATCCTGAAGCGTACGGATTTCTATCTAGCAATTCTTGAAAATTTTAGGCTTAAGGAATAGAATTAATTTTATAGCACACTAAGGAATCAAATGCCAACTGTCTCTGTTTTGATACCAGCATACAATTGTGAAGACACCATAGAGAGATCGCTGGAGTCAGTTTTCGATCAAACGTATCAAGATTTTGAGGTTGTGATTGTTGACAACAATTGCACTGACAGTACAATAAAGAAAGCAGTTGCGGTTTCTGAAAAATATAAAAACAAATTGCGCATCGTGAAGTGTGAGCAAAAAGGTATAGTTCCTGCTTTAAACACAGGGCTTAGAGCGTGTCAAGGGGACTGGATTGCCAGACAAGATGGGGATGACTATTGGCACGCCACCAAGCTTGAAAAGCAAATGCTTTTTCTTAAAGACAATCCAGAAATTTCTATCGTAGGTACGCAAATAAGACTGCTTGATGAAGATGGAAATCTTGAAGATATGGGCACTTTTGGTAAAGCAGTAAACTACCCTCCGAACCACGATCAGATCGCTACGTTAGTACTGTACGGTCAAAACCCTATTTGTCATCCATCGGTTGTGATATCAAAAAACGTCTTTAATACGGTAGGTGGATATGAGAAACTTTTTCCGCTGGCAGAAGACTTACATTTGTGGTGTAAGTGTATTGCTCATTTTCGATTCGCCAATGTCGATGAAAAGTTAATCGACTACACACAGAAAAAGAGCCAAGAATATGATGCTCGGGTCCCTATTTTTTTAGGTGATGTGTATTTTTCCATGTATAAAAAAATGGGTCTAGTGACAGGTGACAAAAGACCTATCGCTTATGACTGGATGCTTAAACCAGGTGGGCATCGACATGGAGAAGAAGATGTATAGCTACGGCAACCTCGGCATGAACGGCCGTTTTGGCAATCAGATGTTTCAGTACGCCACTTTGTTCTCTGTTGCGAAAGCCAATGGTGAAGATCTTTATATTCCTGTCTCAATAACACGTCATGACTTTCCTCTAGAGGGAGAGTACGAAATCTTGTCTGCATTTCCAGCATTAAGCGCTAAGAGAGAAACTAGAGAAAATATAGCTGCTTTAATCACTGGGCAATATAAGGAGCCTGGCTTTTCTTATGACCCAAATGTTTTTCTTATAAGGAATAACACTGACCTTCACGGCTATTTCCAATCAGAAATGTACTTTAGTGAGTACAGGAAAGACATATTAAGAGAGTTTGAGTTTTCTGATGAGGTAAAAAACAATGCTGCGTCAATGCTTGAAAGCATAAGATCAAAAACTTCGTCAAGGCACATTTGCTCTCTACATATAAGAAGGGGCGATTATCAAAATTCTCCCGATTACCATACAAACTTAGATGGAAGCTATTATAATGTAGCGATGAACCACATTCTGTCAAAGTTTAAAGATGTCAAGTTCTTGGTCTTTTCAGATGACATCGAATGGTGCAAAAACAATTTACCGTCTGGTGTAGAGTTTTCTGCTCTACAAAGCCAGTTTGAAGATATGTGTGCTATGACTCTTTGTGATTCTCACATTACTGCAAATTCATCTTTTAGTTGGTGGGGTTCCTGGATGGCAAATTCAAAATGTACAATAGCTCCAAAGGCATGGTTCGGACCAAAGGGTCCTCCTGACTGGAGCACCATATACAGCCAGGGTTGGCTGATAGCATAAGGAAATATAAATGTCTTGGTTACCAGAAGATATTCCAAAGTCTAATACACTACCGGGTGTAAGATATGCGACTGACTATTGGATCGCTGTAAACAACTTTAACAATAGAAGAAAGGTAGAGTGTGAAGACCTAACTTTCATGATTCCATTTTCAGCAGATTGCGAAGAGCGACTACTGAACTTATTGTATTGTCTTCCATGGATAGTATTCAATACCAACGCTAAAATTCATATCGCAATTCATGAAAAAGAATCTAACTTTGAGGGTGACGGCTGGAAATTATTCGCAAATTCCAGGGTACAAGGTGCCGCGGATGTGATCAACTTTATTAAGTCGAACCCAGGAAAGTTGTCTGAAGTCAAGGCTTCAAAAGATTTTTTAGAAAGGTTTACTGGTAACTTTCTTTTAAACCGGTTCCCAGGTGCACAACCTGACGGCCAAAAAACATACACTCGAGCCATCGGAAAACCAATGGCTAATGCTCAAGGGCACTCAAATGCTATTGTAGTTCCAGACTATAATCATATATGTCTAGACTTTTTAAAACGAACTACGATAACATACGCTTCGCGTGGAGAAGACGAGCCTTTCCATAGAACAAGATACTTGAACGAAATGCTTGACAAATCAGAAACGAAGTATGTTGCAAACCACGACGCAGATGTGATACTACCTATTAAAAATATAGAATCAGCTATGAGCATGTTGAGGTTTTGGGATGGTGTTGCTTTTGTGTATCCATACGACCATTTTGAGAATGGTAACTACCAAGTCCGTGTTGGTGACCATGAGCATGTTAGAGACAGAATAGCCTCAGCGTGCCTAAGTGGTGACCTAACTGAAGTATGTCTTTCTGATCAGTGTATGACCTGGTCAGCAGCTTATGGCCAAAGTATATTTTGCGATGCTACCTTCTACAAAGCTACAGGTGGGGAAAACGAAAACTTTGTTTCATGGGGAGCGGAAGACGCAGAAAGGTATACAAGATTTGTAAAGTCTGGTGCACTTGTCGCCAGATGTGAGGGAGGATACGTTCTCCATCTAGAGCATCCTCGAGGTCCAGACAGTTCAGGTCATAACCCTATGTTTCAAAACAATGAAGATTTATGGGAAAAACTAAGATCGATGGATGGTCCAGAACTAATTGAGTACTACAGACAATGTGAGTATTTAAAGAAATATGATTGGAATCTCGGTGAAGTAGAGCGAGAAGGAGAAATACAATGAGCAGAAAGGTAGGGGTAGTCTTTATAGGGACTGCGAAGTACGCAGACTTTTTTCCTGAATGGATAAACTGTGTCGCCGCGAATCTTATGCCTGATGAGCAAAAGGTAGCGTACGCATTTTCAGACCGCTGTGAAGAGGAAATCTTCAAGCAGCCGGGTGTTGTGACTGTTGAAGTTCAACATCATCAATGGCCGCTCATCACTATGCTCAGGTTTGCGTTTATAAACCAAGTTATACCATCAATGAAGAATCACGGCATCACTCATGTCTTGTTTTTAGATGCTGATTTGTTTCCACAAACACCTGTTTCTTTTGAAGATGTATTCGGTGATGGATCCAAGCCGCTGGTAGGTGTACACCACCCGGGTAATTTTAACGATCCTGACTGGAATGCGTTTGTTATCGAGAGTGACTCAAATGCAAACATTCTTAAAATGACGTCAGAAACTGTTGAAACTATTAAGGATAAAGTATACCACCAAGGTTGCCTGTGGGGCGGTGAACTGTCAGCAGTGCAAGAGATGGTTGGCGAAATGACCCGCGCAATTGATGAAGATTTTCAAAACAACATTGTCGCAGACTGGCATGACGAATCACACATGAATAGATGGTTTATACAAAATTATGAAAAGGTTCGAACGCTGCCATCCAACTACGCGTTTCCAGACCAAACATATTGGCACCAAACGCTAAGTGGGGAAAAAGGTCTTCACCCAATCATGCTTCACGTAGATAAGAAGCACAGCGATTTTCCAAGGTTTAAGGGTGGTACACCAGATCTAGATCCGCATATTGAGGCTCACGTTACTGCTGCATTTGCAGAAAAAGGAATTAGTCTACCCTTAACATGTGACTATTGTAATAAGGTTGAGACTAGATCCCCGACTCAACAGTCATTAGCTGAATGGTTTTTCAGTGACTGTGGTATTAACGACGAAGAAACAGCAGAAATTAGACGAACCGGTATATGGAAATTGTCTTGTGAAGCTTGTCATGAAAAGTATTTTGCTCAAACTGGTAAAGCTACAGTATGGTAGGAGATAAAATGAAGATTGCTATTATTGGCCCAGGTATCATGCCTATTCCACCAACAGGGTGGGGCGCTGTGGAGATATTAATCCACGATATGAGGTGTGCATTAGAGGACTTAGGGCACGAAGTCCATATCATAAATGTCAAGGACAAGAACGAAATGATCAGGCAGACTAACGAAGTTAATGCTGACTTTGTTCACGTCCAGTATGACGAGCATATAGACATTGTGCCTCACCTAACATGTCCAAACGTTGCTATTACAAGCCACTACGGATACCTCGAGCAAATTGGCAAATGGGATGATGGATATAAGATGATCGCTCAGCAGTTTCTGACTACTGATGTTGATGTCTTTGCGTTATCTCCAGGTATTGCTAATCTTTACAAGGGACTAGCAGAAATTAACAAGGGCGTAGTACACCCAAACTATAGCAATGACAGAGTACATGTTGCACATAACGGGGTCAGAGATGACCTCTTTGTTTTTGAAGACGAGCCAGAGTTTCCAGACAGGACAATCTACCTTGCCAAAGTAGATTTTAGGAAAAGGCAATGGGTGTTTCAAGGCATTCCTGATCTTTACTACGCTGGCAACCTTGCTGACAATCGCTTCGACGCCACGTCTCCCAGATACTTAGGGGAGTGGAGCAAGGACCACTTGTATTCTAATTTGACTAAGTACGCAAACTTAGCTCTCTTAAGTGACGGTGAGGCGCATCCGCTGGTTTGCATGGAAGCGATGTCCGCCGGCTTAGGGTTGGTGTTATCAGAGTATTCTTGCGGCAATTTAGATATGTCAAAGCCGTTCATTGATGTTATCCCTGAAAGCCTTATGGGTGACTTAGGGTATGTCGAAAGAGTACTAAAAGAAAACGCCGCGAAATCGATTAAGATGAGGAAAGAAATCCGTGAGTATTCTGAAACGTTTTCTTGGAATTCAGTAATAGAAAATGTGTATGTACCAGCAGTGAACAAAGTCTTGTCAAGGAAGTAAAATGAACCTTTGCCGAATCTTAACATTGGAGGATGAAATAGAGTACCACGCTAAGTGGGTACCCCTCATCAAGTCTTATAATAATATCCAGCACTCCCACAACCCTGACGCACTAATCAAATGGTCTTCTATGTTAGACACTTACGAGTCCTTATTAGAAGATACCGATAACGTGGGTGGAACTGTTGTTGATGTCGGTTCCGGTGGCTCACATCTTAGCTTAATTTTTCTGGACAAATGGATGACCAATGGTGTTGCTATAGATCCAAGGAGAACCCCAAAGATATGCGAAGGAAAGGAGAGCATGTCTTGCTTCAAGGAAGACTTTATGTCTTGGGCATCAAGACAACCAGACAACTCTGTCGATGTTTTTTTAGACGGTTGTGCGGTAATACATTTCGCTGTTGATGGTACTTCTACGGTGGATGTCGTTGCAAGAGAAATAAACAGGCTCTTGTCGCCTAACGGTTTCTTCATAGTGTCTTCTGATGTGTCTTTGCTAGATGATAGTCCTGAGCCAGATGGTCATCTTGAGATGTTCAATTTTGAAAACCTTTTCAATATGTTTAAATCCGGCGGATTAATTCCTTTGAGCGAAAATGTAACACGCTGCAAAAAGGAAAAGTTCATTGTAGACCCTTTTAGAGATATCGCTGTTGCAACTATGGTATTTAGGAAAGGCTAGATATGAAAATAGCGCTGTGCTTTTCTGGTCAACCTCGTTTTCTAAATGAGTGTTATGACAATATACACAAAAACCTTATAGACGGTTATGACGTTGATGTATACGCTCATGGCTGGTGGGACGATTCGTACAAGGGAAAAACTATAACGTGGGAAGCTACGGAAAAATATGCTGATGTCGACAATTCAGAGCTGTTTAAACAACTATACTCTCCTGTGTCTTGTGTTTTCGAACCGCAGATAGACTTTAGTAGGAACCTTGCTTCTTATGATCTTTCTAAGAACAAGGTGGGCCTTACCGGTGAAACAGCCAATGTTTTTGTTAGGAAGTCTCTGTTTGTTCACTTGAGCCAGTTTTACTCAGTGATGAAATCCCACCACCTGCAATCAGCTAGCGGTAATAAGTACGACCTTGTTGTTAGGGCTAGAACTGACCTGCTGTTTAAAGAAAAAATTCGTTGGGAGTTATATGATCCAAAAGTTTTGCATGTAGCTGATGGACGACCTGTTGCAGGATGGGGACCATTTTGCGACTGGTTTGCGTTTGGTGATCCAATGGTCATGTTACATTTTGCAAACCTCTACAACTTGTATCCTGCATTCAACAGGGATGGTCTTATCCACATTCATGAATTTGTTCAGTTCGCCTTAGGCGCTCAAGGTGTAAATACTTTAACTCCTGATGTTGGGTGTTATCTTTACAGGGGACACCAACTTGGTGAAAAGTCAAAGACAGCTGACCAGCATGTTCAAGAGATTAGATCTGGTAACTTGACTAATGTCCCTTATTTTGCGAAAGGATGGTTTGGAGATAAAAATGGAAGTTGATTATTCATGGGAAAACAGGATAGAGTTTGATTGGTTAATTTCTTCTATGGGAGGAGTTGGCTCAACTGCATTAATGAAGTACCTCGAGAATGTTGCTAAAATCAATCCCACTGGGTTTCACACAGGATGCAGTAGGTTTAAGCATGCAAGATGGCCTGACCCCTTTTGGAACGTGAAAGGAGCTATATTTGTTTATGGCGACCCTAGAGACGCAACTATAAGTTTGTTTAACAGGGTCTTAGTACATACCCACCTAACGAACATGGCAGTACCGAAAAGAAAACTTATTGTACCTGATGAAGTTCAGGCCGGCCCAGGGTTTGATGGCATTCCAGCAAACATACAAAGGTACATGGACCTGAATGAAGATGTGTTTCAATTCGAGGAAATGATAAAAAACTGGGCGACGCAACTGACTCCATACCCCAGAATGCTGGTAAAGCACGAAAAGCTTTACGATAACCCAGAAGCCGTACTAGACTTTTTAAAGTGCAATGTTGGAATATTCAGGGAATCTTTCCCCAAGAAAAAAACGAGATCATCGAATTGGTCAGAGCATCCTTGCGCTGGCCAGCTTTCTAATTTGTTTTCTGGATTAATAGAAAAAATTGATACGATTCCAGACGTTCTAGTCATTCCTTCTAACGAAAAAATGGACTGGTGATTCATGAGTAAAACTTTAGGCGCATATTACCAGGCTTATGATAATCTAAAGGCTACGGAGTTTGTTCTAAAAAACTTTAGAAATGTTTTTCCAGACAGTCCCGTTTACTTGATATCAGATGGAGGAAAAGATCTGTCTGAGTTAGCAGAGAAATACGGATGCTTTTACGCTTACTTAGAGAACCTTCGTGGTGGAGCAGGGGGTGTTGGAAATGATTATTACAATACAGAGATTATGTTGGAAGCGTGGCGTAGACATAAACTGACTGTGGACGCTTGTGGCACTGACTACATTATGATCTTAGAAGATGATGTCTGGGTGACAAAGCCTTTCTTTTTTGATGAAGACTTCCACATGAGGGGCGGAAGGGTAGGATCTTCTTATTCAAAAGAGACAAGAGAGTTAATTCTGTCTAAAGGTGGTAAGATGCACCCTGAAGCAGTTTATGGTGCGTCAGGAGGAGCGATATACAACTCCAAAACTTTTCTAAGCATTTATGATAGTGCAATAGAAGACATAAGAAAGAATGAAAGCAAATACTTAAGTTATGTTACAGAGGATGGTCGCAATTGCTACAAGCAGCTGTCGGCCATTGACTGTAGCTTGACTTTTTATTTTAATTTAAACGGCTACACTTATGAGCATGCCGACTGGCATGCAGACGTAGGGAGAGTTGACAACTGGTATGAATATCCAGTCATTCATTCTTACAAAGAGCATTACTGAAAGTAGAGGAAAAAATGGCAGTACAAGGAAAAAGTTTTAGCAGCAATACCACAAAGCTTCTTAAACACTTAGACAAATTAAAGGCGATACAGGATGGGAAACCTCCGTCACCCGTCATGGCTCACATATCCCTGATAAACGCTTGTAACTTGACATGTTCATTTTGCTGCTTTGCCAATAGAGACCTGACTGATCGCCTACCTACAGAAAAAGTTAAACAGGCTCTTGATTCATTTGCAAAAATTGGAGTCACCGGAGTCGAGTTTACAGGAGGGGGAGAACCTTCCCTACATCCAGACTTTGCGGAAATAACAAGGTACGCTCATTCTCTTGGGTTTAAGTTGGGGATATGCACCAACGGTGTTATAATAGGAAAAAAGAAGTTTCCTACTGAGCTGCTTAAGTTGTTCTCTTGGGTAAGGCTTGGTATGTATGGGTTTTACGAAGGGTATGATTATGATCTTGAAGCTTTCAAGGGTACAGATACAAAGATATCTGCTGCCTATGTTTGGGATGAGGCTCTAGATACGTCGACCAACCCCAACGTCACCGGTGATTGGAGTGACAAAAACAAGAAAAAGCTTTCTAAAAAGTTTCAAACAGAAGAAAACTTTAAGCGTATGCTAGAGTGGGTAGAAGAACACAAAATCCCCACCCGAATAGCCTTTAATGCAATCAAGAATGTAAGGGAAACTGAAAAGGATATTGTGACGATTCGGCAAAGACTTAAACAGCATGAAGATGAAAGAGGTGCCCCACTAGAGTACGCGTTCTTGTCAGACTTTAACTTTAAGGGCGACAGAAGAAATGACCACTGTTATATGCAGGCAGTAAAGCCATTCCTCTTTACAGACGGCTACATATACGTTTGTCCATCTGCTGAACTTTCGCTTGAAAACAACTACAATTATATACCTGAATCTCAATTTATGGTTTGTGATATAGATGGGATTGAGGAGTACTACAGCAACCCGATCGAAAGACGGCACCATGGGTGCCATTACTGTAAGTACGCAATGCAAAATGAATTAATAGATGACATTTTAACAGAGACGGATCACAATGAGTTTGCCTGATTTTTTTGACAAAGATTATTACGAAGACGGTAGAAAGTCTGGAAAGAGCTTCTACGAAAACTACAGATGGATGCCCCATCGCTCACTTCCCTTGGCTAACACCCTAAAAGAAATGTATCCAGAATGCTCTATTCTAGATTTTGGGTGTGCAAAAGGTTTTTTAGTACATGCACTAAGACTGCTAGACGTCGAGGCCTATGGTTACGACATATCAGAATACGCAGTATCTAACTGTAAGCCAGAAGTAAGAGACTTTCTATTTTGCGGCAACAGTGAAATACCATCTGTTGATGTGATAATATCAAAGGATGTCTTAGAGCATGTCCCATACACCAGTATGGACGAAGTTCTGTCTTCTATGTACTCTAAGTGTGAGCAAGCAATTGTGGTTGTCCCTTTTGGCGGCGAAGGTCTCTTTAGGATACCAGCCTACGAGCTCGACCAGTCTCACTTCATTAGAGAAGATGAAGAATGGTGGATCGCTAAGTTTAAAAAAGCAGGATTTAAAATGAAGTCTTTCCATTATCATCTTGATGGATTTAAAGACCACTGGACAGACATACACCCTCATGGCAACGGAATATTTCTTTTAGAGAAGTAAAAGCTGGCTCTTATTAATAAAATGAAGTGGGGATCTTAGATGGAAAACAAAACGATAGTTATTGCCTCTGACCATAATGGGGTAGACCTAAAGAAAGATGTCGTTCTATTGCTACAAGACTTAGGGTATAGCCCTATAGATCTAGGGCCCTATGATTCGAACATTAGCGTTGACTATGTCGATTTTGCTAAACAGTTGTCGACAATCGTTGGTTCGGGATCAGCGGAAAAAGGTATCCTAATTTGTGGTACCGGTGTCGGAATGAGTATTACCGCTAATCGCTTCCCAGGAATCCGTGCTGCTTTAGTCCATAATTTGCAGACAGCTCCTAAGTGCAGAGAGCACAACAACGCCAACATTCTTTGCTTAGGAAATTGGACAACTGCTAAGGAAATAAACCTTGAAATTGTAGAAACCTGGCTTGGTGCAGAGTTTGGTGAGGGCCGACACAACAAGAGGTTGGCAAAACTTGATGACCATAAGAACAAAGTCGTTTTTACAAACGGTGTTTTTGATATTCTTCACAAAGGACATATTTCTTTGCTAAACTTTGCCAGCAGTCTTGGTGACAAGCTAGTCGTAGCTCTTAATGATGATGCGTCAGTGCGTCTTTTAAAGGGTGACACCCGCCCTATCAACAGCGAAAATGATAGAAAAAAATTGCTTGAGTCCATCAAGGGTGTCGATGAAGTTATACTATTCGACGGTAACCTCCCCGACGTCAGAGCAAAGGTCTCACCGCACGTTGTGGTAAAAGGAGGCGAGTGGACCGCTGATGAGGTAAGGATTAGGGATAGCGTACCTGAGGAAACTGAAGTCATGATTTACAAGTTTGTAGAAAATTATTCTACGACAGACGTCCTGAAAAAGATAAAAGGTCTGGAAACTTGGGAAAAAAAGAGTGAGTAGTAAAAGTGTTCTTGTCATTGGAGACACAATACTCGACGTGTCAGTCTTTTCATCTGTTGTTGGGATATCATTAGAGACCCCAACCCTTAAAGCAAAAAAGAGGAAAGAGGTAATTTCGCCTGGTGGCGCAGCGAATGTTGCCAAGAACATCACGGCATTAGGTACCGCGTGTACCTTTTTGACTGTCTTAAAAAAAGACACCCTTTCATTCTGGACGCATGATCTGTTAACAAGAATAGTCTTCGAAGAAGAAAGAGAAGACACGATAAAGTCTAGATATTGGGTAAGCAGAGGAGATTCTAGTTATAAGCACCTCCAAATTAATCAGGGTTGTAGTTCTCCGATTTCTAAAGATGCTCAAGAAGACATAATAGAGTATCTATCAGATAATGTCACAAAATTTAAGTGCGTTTTGTTTGTCGACTACCAGCAAGGGATATTTTCCAGCCCAAGTTTTGTTTCTCGCTTGATAGGAATATGTAAGAACCAAAAAGTTCCTTGTATCGCTAGTTCACAGACCTCTTCAAACGATAGCAGACATAGATTATTTAAGGGCTCCGACTTAGTAGTAATGAATAGAGACGAAGCTGTTTCAAACGATAGTGGGTTTAAAGATTCTTCTACTGTGGTAAGGTTAGAGGAATTATTAGGTTCTAACATTTGCGTTACTTTAGGTTCCTTAGGTTCTATGATAGGCTTCTCAAAAGAAAGTGTAGAATATGTAGTTCCTGCTTTTGATGTGAATGCCATCGACACATGTGGCGCCGGAGACGCTTTCTTGGCATGTTTATCAACGAAGGATTGGAAGAACAATCCTCAAGAATCTCTTAAAATATCAAATGCATGGGCAGCGTTAGCTACAGAGAAGTTAGGAACGACAGTTCCGGAGCTTCGTGAACTAGACGCCCTAATTGAAGGTAACGATGCTGGAAAAATACAAGAAAGAACTACTAGAGTCAAATTGTGAAATACTAAGAAATGGCTTGGTTTCTCTTACTTGGGGTAATGTATCATGTCGTGTAGACGACAACATAATCATAAAACCATCAGGTATTGATTTAAGTGTAGCTCGTCCTGAAGATATGTCGGTTGTAGATCTGACAGGAAATTCTATTTCGGGTCTAAAGCCCTCGGTCGATACTCTTGCTCACGTTGAACTGTACAAAGGTTTTCCAGAAATAAGAAGTGTTGTTCATACGCACTCTAAATTTGCAACGTCCTTTGCTCAAGCTGGTACCCCTATAAGGTGTCTTGGCACCACTCACGCTGACTACTTTAGAGGTGCTATACCCATAGTCCCAATACCTACATGGGATGACACAACTTCTTATGAGAAAAAGACGGGCGAAGCAATAGTCAAACATTTCAATCACAAATCTATCTCATATTTACAGATTCCTGCAGCACTAGTCGAATCGCACGGTGTGTTTGCATGGGGAAAATGCATGAAGTCCGCAGTGGAAAATGCGCATGTTCTAGAGTTAGTTGCAGAGATGAAAGTAATCACTTTATCAATCAACCCCAATAAAGGGAACCTGGCTTTACAAATATCTGACAAACACTTTTTTAGGAAAAACGGCGATGGAAAATATTACGGACAAGGGTGAAGACATAAAGTACGGCATAACTGAGATGCCTAAAGTGTCTAAGCCTGTGAAGAAAGTTGATAAGTACTGGGGCAATATGACCACAGTCTTTGAGAACGAAGAATATTCTGTAAAGAGAATATTCATGAGAAAAAATACACAAAGTAGCCTTGAGTTTCATGTAAAAAAGAGAGAGTCTTATTACATTGAAAGTGGTACTTTAAAGGTAGGCCTTCGTATCGGGCGTGCAAAAAATACTAGCCTCACCCTTCATACGGGTGATGTTTTTCACATTTACCCTGGTCTTATGCACATGCGTATCGCGTTAACAGACGTCGTGATTATAGAAACCTCGACGAAAGATGATGATGGCGATTCTCATATTGTAGAAGACGGAAGAACCTATGAGCATAAGGAGGTTGAATCGATATGAAACTTTTTATTGACACCGCAAATTTAGAGCAGATTACAGACGCTTTTGAAAAAGGTGTCGTTGCAGGAGTAACGACTAACCCTTCTCTTTTATCAAAAGAACCTAAAGCAAATTTCTACGAGCATGTGAAAAAGATCGTTACCTTGTGCAAAGAAAATGGTAATGTACCTTTGAGTGTAGAAGTCTTTGCCACCGACCCAGATGAAATGATTAAGCAAGCTAGAGATCTAATGGCACAAATTCAATATTCGAATTTGAATATCAAGATCCCTATTGGATATGATGAGTTAAGGGTCATCAAGACCTTGAGCGAAGAGGGCATTCCAGTAAATTGTACCTGTTGTTTTACGTCTACGCAGCTTCAGTTGGCAGCTATAGCAGGGGCCAGATACGTCTCATTATTCTATAACAGACTACTTGATGTTGACGGCGACCCGCTGGACGTTTTGCAAAAGACAAGAAAGTTTATAGATGATAATGACATTAACTGCGAGATTATATCTGGTAGTATTAGGAAGGCGGTTGATGTATCTGAAGCGTGGGGAGCAGGTTGTCACATTGTGACAGCTGGTCACGGCATAATCATAGAGATGACGAAGCACAGCCAGACAGACAAGTCTATTAAGGGCTTTTTAGAAGATTTTAATGAGTGGTTATCGTAAATGAAGAAAAAGTATGTTTTTGATATTGATGGAACCTTGGTCACCCAGAATCCAAATGACCAAAGTAATTACCCAGCCGCGAAGCCTATTACTGAAGCTGTAAGAAGGGTCAACCAGCTTTTTGATGATGGTCACGAGATTGTGTTGATGACAGCAAGAGGACAGTGTTCTGGTAATGACTATTCTGAGTTTACTAAAAAGCAAATGCTGGAGTTTGGTATTAAGCATCATGAGCTAATCATGAACCAAAAGCCTGCCGCTGATTTTTATATTGATGACAAAGCCATTAACGTTCATGATTGGTTGAACGGAAAGAACCACATCGGTCTAACCCTAAAGTACCCAATTGCCGAAGTAGCTGATAGGTATACCATCTGCAAGCTTAAACATGAAAGAATTGAAGGTGAAGACCTTACAAACCAATTGGCTGTCCTAAGAGCCGAACTTGATAGATATACTGGTATTGAGCCGTTTGTGGAAAGACTTTATAAGATTAATGGCGAGTGTTGGGACATGGAGTCAGAAATCCGTAAAGGTAAAGAAGGTAAGCTTGGGCTAGAAGAAGTCGGCCGAAGGACCCTTGTTTTAAGAGACAAAAATAAGATAAGAGTCGGAATCAAGAATGAGATTGTCAGAGAATATGGCGAAGGCTTTGAAGATATTAAGATGAATCATGCTAGCGAGTAGAACATGAAAGATTTTTCTTACAAAAAAGTTGTTATATGGGGTTATCCTCTCTATTCACACACAGCGTCATACGGTTGGGAAGCTTACCGTAAGGCGTTTGTCCACATGGGGTATGAAGTCCACTGGTTCCATGATGATGACTTTCCTGCTGATTTTGATTTTAGCAATTGCATGTTTTTATGCGAGGGCTTCGCTGACAAAAAACTACCGCTTAATGATACCAGCTGCTATTTTGTCTGGTACTGCCCAGATCCCTCAAAATACATCAAGGCAGGTGTAAAGAAGTTCGTAGATGTCAGGATGCCTTGTAACAACCATAAGGACCATATCCATGACTTCACATTCTCCGAGCTTCCTACGGTTGCTATGGGCCCTTCTGCATGGATTGAAAAGAAGACTAACAACTTAGTTAGAATTAAGAATGACTATCACGATTATGAAATTGAAGACTTTGATCGTCTTTACATAAATTGGGCTTCAAACCTGCTACCTCATGAGATCAATGAGCAAGACATCTACCTTCAAAGAGAAAATAAAATTTACTTTCTTGGTAACGTTTCACCATCCGGTGTTTGTGAAAATTATTCAAACTTTGAGCCGTTTATAAACGCGTGCACGAAGGCCAATATAGGCTTTGTTCACAATAATCCTTGGCAAAACCCTGTATCTACTGAAGACCTTATCACCATCACAAAGAGGTCTTTACTTGGGGTAGAGATAAGGGGTCCTGAACATGTCAGGACAGACATGATACCTGAAAGAATATTCAAGAATGTTAGTTTTGGACACTTAGGCATGACAAACTCAAAAGCAGTTTTCGAAGCGCTTGAAGGAAACATCGTGTTTAACCCTGACACTGCACAGCTGTTACACGATTCTTTAGCGCAAAGACAAAATTGGAAAATGATTAAAGCTGCACAAGATTTTGTTCGGGAAAACCACACTTATATCAACAGAATTAGGTCATTGATCAAAATAGCTAGTGAGCAATATTAGGGGCGCAAGAAATAAATGAAGATTGTTAGTATATTCGCGGGTCATGATTCGAGCATAACATTTTATGATACGGAGTCTCAATCCGTTCACGTTATTGAAATAGAAAGATTAGTCAGGAAAAGATACTTTCGTCTTCATGTTGACAATGACAAAGAGACGATAACTTCCATACTTCAAGAATGTGCAGACATCGCGCGCAAGGAGTGGGGGTTCACAGAGATAGATCTAGTAGTCATCACCGCGGACGGTAGCGTATACCCTCAGGTTTTAGCTGAGGTGTTTAAACCAAAGCAGATGGCCACTGTTCCAAACCACCACGATTGTCATGCTAGCTGTACCTACTTTCTTTCTCCGTACAATGAGACTCTAATATTTTCTTTTGACGGTGGTGGTAACGACGGGTTCTTTAACATTTACCACGCAAAAGACGGAAAAATACAGCTGTTAGAAAAAATCAAATCCGACTTTGGCGGAGGTTACCTTTTAGGTTCTTCCATCCTCCATGAGATAAGCAACAACTCCAGACACCAGCTTGCCCTCGCAGGTAAAGCCATGGGCCTTTGCGCTTATGGCTCACCAAGAAAAGACATCGTTCCTTATTTTTCTGAATTTCTGTTTGACAGAGACTATAAGAAACTTTCAGAAAAGACCGGACTTGATCTCCTCAATTTAGAGGATCCATGGACAAATCCGATGAGTAATGCAAAGTTTTCAGAGCAAGATGCCTATGATTTGGCCGCGACGCTACAAGAAGGATTCGAAGAGGCTTTCATTAGCGTTTTTAGAGACAGAGTAAAAATGTTCCCCAACATAGATGGTGTTTGTTTTGCTGGGGGCGGGTCTCTCAACGTTTTGCTAAACGAAAGAATTAAGAAAGACTTCGGTATTGTTCCCTATGTTCCCCCGAACCCTAATGACTGCGGGCTGTCAACAGGCGCAGCATTTTTAGTCTCTCCTCCCACAAAGCGACCAGTTGTAACTTACAGTGGGCTACCTCTACTTGACAGAGAAGACTTAGATAAACATGTCCAGGAAAGGGGAGCTAAAAAAGTTGAGCTAAGCGAAGTTGCTACGCTTTTAAAGGGTGGAAAAATAATTGGAATGGTGTCAGGAGATTCAGAGGTCGGCCCGCGTGCTCTTGGGAACAGAAGTATTGTTTGCGATCCTGCCTACGACAAGATGAAAGATTCATTGAATTCCAAAGTCAAGTTTAGAGAATGGTATCGCCCATTTGCTCCCTTTTGTAAGAAAGAAGATGCGCATCTTTACTTTGACTCTCCATCTTTTGATAACATGGAGTACATGAGTTATGCTCCTTTAGTCAAGCCCGTATACAGAGAAAAAATGCCTGCGATAACTCATATTGATGGAAGCTCTAGATTACAAACAGTAGAAAGAAAAGATCACGAGTTGTTCTACGATTTGCTAACAGAGTTTGGTAAATTATCAGACACTAGAGTGTTGCTGAACACGTCTTTTAATATCAGAGGAAAACCAATCCTTTCCACCATAGTAGATGCCTTGTACGTATTAGATAATACTGAGATGGACTATGTTGTTATAGAGGGTTACCTATTTTCAAAAAGCGAGAAGGATACATGATAAACGAAAATGACATAACTTTCATATACACTGTTGGTGGACATGATGTACACTATGAAAATATGAATAGATCGATAGAGAGTGTAAAAGAGTCTTCGCTTGGCGAATGTGAATATAACTTTCTGGTTTTAGAGTTTGGTAACAAGCTTAAGTCATCTGACAAGTATGAGGTTATAAATTTACCTGATGAAATTGATTTCGCTTCTGGTAAGAAAGTGGGCTATCTAATTTGGAAGCACAAATACATCGGTGCGCTTAAAGTTAAAACAAAATACGGCGTCTATGTAGACAGTGATACTGTCATGGCCTATAACAACGTAGTTGGAATTTGTCGAGCAATAGAAGAGGGCTTTGGGGTTTGTCGACATTTTTGGGTACCCGATATTGAAAATTACCAGACAAAAGCCTGTACTCCTGAAACGATTGACCAGTTCTTAGAAGTCAAGCAAACCCTAGAACTGAATGATTATGACCCATTTTTCGCTGGCGGTGTTTTTCTGTTTAGGAATAATGAAAAAAACCAGCAAGTTATGAAGAAGGTTCTCGAATACTACGACGACTATTATTCATCTAAAGATTACGTCAGATCCATAACAGACGAACTATTTTTAGCAGCTGCATTAAGACACTGCCAAGCAGATGTCAAGGTGATCAGTGGTGCGCTAAACCATTGTACCATGGGAGAACAATTTATGCCTATGGCTTTTGACAAAGAGTCCAATACCTTATTCGGTAGAAATAACTTCGAGTCTCAATGGGCTCCAATCACTTTCCTTCACTGCGACGTTTCTAGAAGAGATCCTTCTGAAGAGTATGTTGGAGAAACAAAAGAATTGATAAGAAAGCATTTCAGGATGAACAAAATTGGGTAGGGTTCTCATAACAGGTGGAACCGGAATGGTTGGATCTGCATTTCTAAATCTGGATGTAGATTCTGAGTTTGTGTTCGTAGGCTCCAAAGAGTATGATCTTAGAATTCCTGAGCACTCGAAAGATATGATCTACCATCATGAGCCGGAAGCTATCATACACTTAGCTGCTAAAGTTGGGGGAGTTAAGGGTAATACTGATTTCGTTGCAGATTTTTTTTACGAAAACACAATGATAAATTGTAACGTCTTGAATGCTGCTCATGAAGCTGGCGTTTCCAAGGTTGTTTCTTTGTTGTCGACATGTGTCTATCCAGATGACGTCAAATATCCATTAACCGAGAACCAAATACATTCTGGAAATCCTCACTCTAGTAACTTTGGCTACGCGTATGCTAAGAGGATGCTGGACATACATTCTAGGGCCTTAAGGCAACAATACGGTAGAAACTATGTCTGCGCTGTTCCAAACAATCTGTACGGCCCTCATGACAATTTTGACCTTGAGAATGGTCACGTCATTCCTGCATTGATAAGAAAGATCTGGGAAGCAAAAATGTACGGGACCATCCCACAGTTCTGGGGTGACGGCTCACCATTAAGAGAATTCACTTATTCTAATGATATCGCTAAAGCGCTGATGTTAGTCTTAGACAAGTACAATGATCCTCACCCTGTTAATATTGGGAATGTTGGAGAGGTAAGCATAAAGAGTTTAGTTGATATGATTTGTAGAAATCTAGAATACACAGGAAATGTGGTTTGGGATGAAACAAAGCCTTCAGGCCAATTCAAGAAACCGAGCAGCAATGCTAATTTTATAAAGGCTGGATGGGACGTTCAAGACTATACTTCTTTAGAGCAAGGTCTAAAAGAGACCTGCGACTGGTTCGTAGAAAACTATCCTAACGTGAGAGGAGTTAAATGAAGACTGCAATAGTAACAGGAATAACTGGGCAAGATGGTTCGTACTTGGCCGAACACTTACTTTCTAAAGGATATAGGGTGGTAGGACTAAAAAGAAGAACCAGTCTTCTTTCCACAGATAGGATTGACCACATATTCAAAAACCCAATGCTGTCTTTGGAGTATTATTCTCTCCATGACCCAACTACCTTATACTCTATTTTAAGCAAATACAAGCCTCAAGAATTCTATAACTTAGCGGCCCAATCGCATGTAAGGGTGTCTTTCAACGTTCCAATTGAAACGGTCGATACCATAGCGATGGGTACCCTACGGATCCTGGAGGCGATTAGGTTTGTCGATCCAAGCATAAGAGTATATCAAGCAAGCTCATCAGAGATGTTTGGAGACAATCCCACTGTTCCGCAATCTGAAAATACAGAGTTTCAACCAGCCAGCCCTTACGCTTGTGCCAAGCTTTTTGCCCACAACTTGTGTAGGAACTACAGGGAGTCTTATGGAATGCACATATCAAGTGGTATTCTTTTTAATCATGAGTCTCCACGAAGAGGCGAAACTTTTGTAACTAAAAAGATAACCCGCGCCGCCGCAAGAATAAAGATGGGTCTACAAGAAAAATTATATCTTGGCAATCTGAGCGCAAAAAGAGACTGGGGCTTTGCTGGTGATTATGTTAAGGCAATGTGGTTAATGCTTCAACAGGAAGTACCAGATGATTATGTAATCGCCACAGGTAAATCTATCACTGTAGAAGATTGGCTTCATAAGGTTTTCTCAACAGCTGGTCTGAAAGTGGAAGACTATGTAGAGATTGATGACCGTCTTTTCAGGCCACAAGAGGTTCCCTATCTTCTTGGCGACGCGACCAAAGCTAAAGAAAAACTTGGTTGGGAAGCTACGGTAAGCGTTGACGATCTCGCAAAAATGATGTTCGAATCAGATTTAGAGGATGCAAAAAAAGCCAAGCTTGTACTTTAGTACCTTTTTTCTTAAAATGTATTGAGGTATGTTTATGCAAGATAAAAGAATAGAGCAAGTTGTTTTTCCAACACAAAAGCCCCACGTTTCTTACTCTGAAGTACGAAACTGGAAAGAGTGTCCTTGGCGGCACAAGCTAACGTACATTGATAAAATCGTTAAAGACGACCCAAGCCCTTACCTTTCTTACGGTACTGCGCTCCACGATGGTATAGAGAACTTTCTAAAGACAAAGACTATGGATGTACAGTCTGTCTTGGACAAGATAACTAAAGAGTGGGAAGAAAAAGGTTTCGACTCTGAAGAGTGGATAAAGTCTCAGGCCGACTATCGAAAATCTCAAGGTTGGAGACCAAAGTCTCATGATTATCTTCCTGCGTGGTTAGAGTGGGCCACAAACTCGCTTGAAGAACTACCTGCTTTTCTAGACAGCGAGTTTGATGAATGGAGTGTTATAAACGCAGAGGAGCAGCTTTACGAGTTCGTTGACGGATATGATATATTCTTCAAGGGATTCATCGATGCGCTTCTAAAGGTTAAGATCAAAGGTAAAGATTTTTACTACGTCATTGACTGGAAGACTGCTGGTGACAAAGGTTGGTACGCATCTAAGAGGAGAGACATTTTGACATGGGCTCAAATTGCTTTGTACAAGTCTTTCTGGATGAGAAAAAATGGGTATGACACAAAGCAAGTCAAGTGCGGTTTTGTCTTACTAAAGCGTGGAGCCAAAGCCGGCTCAACATGCGAATTAGTGAAAGTATCTGTTGGCCCTAAGGCTGAAGAGAATGCTTTATCAATAGTAAGAAGTATGGTAAAGTCAGTTAGGCGCGGTATCTTTTTAAAGAATAGGCAGTCCTGCTTGTTCTGTGAGTTTAAGTCAACTTCACACTGCCCTGGCTGATACAGCTACCAATAAATATACTTCTTGCGTACATTTAATATGATTAGCCACATAGGCCAAAGCGTTAAATCTGACGTTGGAGTGTAATTAATGAAGAAAAAAATGAAGATACTGATGCTGTCTGATCACGCCCTAAGTACGTCAGGCGTCGGTTGTCAGTCAAGGTTTTTAGCAACAGGGTTGATAGACAAAGGATGTTGGACTATCAGACAGTTCGGCGCCGCATTAAAGCACGCTGATTATGGAATTGTTCAGCCTCACCCAGACCTTATTATTAAGCCGATAGACGGCTTTGGCGATCCTAATATGTTAAGGGTCGCTTTAGCTTCTGAGAAACCTGACCTCTTACTAATATTCACAGACCCCCGGTTCTTTACTTGGCTTTGGGAAATGGAAGATGAAGTCCACCAAATTTGTCCGATAGCCTACTGGCACGTTTGGGACAATTATCCTAATCCACAATTCAATCACACATTCTATCAGTCGACCGACTTAATCAATTGTCATTCGTATTTGACCTATAACATTGTGAAAGAAAACTTTCCTGAGAGAACAAACTTTGTCCCTCATGCTTTACCGGAAGAAATATTCTATCCTTTAACAGAAGAACAAACGTCAGAAGCAAGAAAGCAAATTCTTGGTAGGGAAAATAAAGATAACTTTGTTCTTTTTTGGGTCAACAGAAACGCAAAACGAAAGCGCCCCAACGATGTTTTATGGGCCTGGAAAATGTTTGTTGACAAGCTAACGGATGAACAAAAGAAGAATGTGACATTAATAATGCACACAGATCCTCTTGATCAAGAAGGACCTAACCTGCTTGCTTCTGCTCATGATATGGGAATTATGGGTTCTGTGAAGTTCTCGTCCGGGAGAGTTGACTTTAACCAAATGAACACTCTTCATAACATCGCAGATGCATGTATCAATATAGCTTTTGCTGAAGGGTTCGGTTTAGCAACGTTAGAAGCAATGCAATGCGGAAACCCGATCATCGCTGGTAAAACAGGTGGCTTAACTAGACAGGTTGTAGATCACAGAGATGGTTCCGAAAATGGCGTGGCTCTGGAGATTAGGACTCAAACTATGGTTGGCTCTCAGGGAGTACCGTATATCTACGAAGACTATGTCAGCGTTGAAGAGGCATCTGATGCAATACACAAGTTGTGGAAAATGGACAAAAATGACCGAAAAGAATTAGGTCAAAAAGCAAGAGATTATGTTATGTCTGAGTTCGCTATGCAGGATACTATAGATGCTTGGCACAGTACCCTGACGAAGCTTGTTGAGGACTGGCGTGAAGGTAAAAGAACAGTACCAAGATACGAAATTTCGGAGTTATAGAGTATGAAGGTTTTAATAAGAGGACCCCTTTTGAGCGTAACAGGTTACGGCTCACACACTAGACAAATATGGAAATGGGCTCGCTCAAAGAAAAACTGGGATGTGTACGCTAGCGTCGTGCCATGGGGAACCTGCACTTATTATATAGACCCTAATGCTGAGGATGGCACGATAGGTGATATCATGAGCCGAACACTACCCTTAGACATGAAGGCTGACATGTCTCTACAGGTCCAGCTGCCAGACGAGTGGGACACCAATTTGGCTCATAAAAATATCGGTATTACAGCCGGTATTGAGGGTGATAGGTGCAACTCTACCTGGATAGACGCTGCTAGAAATATGGACAGAGTCATAGTACCAAGTGAGTATTCAAAGCTAGCTTTTTTAAATGGCGGTCTAGACCCATCTCACATTATGAACGTTCCAGAAGCTATCACTTGTGGCGATTTAGTGACGAAAGAAGTTATTGAGTTAAGAGAGAAACTTGATGGACTATCTACTGACTTTAACTTTCTGGTCTTCGGCCAGATAACAAATCCACAAGCTGATAACGATCGTAAAAATACTCTAAATTGTATCAAGTGGTTGTGTGAGGTCTTTAAAAACAACAAAAATGTAGGAATAGTTCTTAAGACGAATATGGGCAGAATGACTTGTCAAGATAGACAGGTGACTATAAACAACATCAATGCTGTTATCCATAATGTAAGAGAAGGAATGTATCCTCGAATTCATATTATGCACGGTTTGATGGACAAAGAAGAGATCGGAGAGATCTTTCGACACCCTAAAATGAAAGCCCTATTAGCTCCGACTAGAGGTGAAGGGTGGGGACTACCGATACTCGACGCCGCAGCTTCTGGACTTCCTGTCATAGCGACTGGATGTACAGGTCATGTAGATTTTATGAAGCATGTCAAGTATCTAGACATTAAATACACATACAGAGATGTACCAGAACAAAACATTGATGGGCGTATTTGGGTACCTGGGTGTCGTTGGGTTGAGCCGTCACCAGATCATTTTAAGAGCAGGGTCAAGAAGTTTTTCAAAGGCTCTGACCTCCCAAGACAGTGGGCAGCTGATGGTAAGGAAAAAGTCAGAGAATTGTTTCATATCGAGAGTGTTATGAAGAAATATGACAAAGCACTTGGAGACTTAATTGACTGTTCTTGAAGTAATACTCCTGATCCTCTGTGTAGTACTGGCCTCTTCATGCGCTTGGATGGCTCGAGCCATGTATAACATAGGCGTTTTAGTACTCAGGGTTCAGGATACGCTTGAGGAAAGTCTACAAGTCATGGACGAAAAAGTTGAGTCAATAGACAAAATATTGGAGATACCTCTTTTCTCTGACAGCCCAGAAATAAAGAGGTTACAAAAAGACATGGTCGCGTCTCGAGACGCTATACTGGACGTTGCATACGCGCTTTCAGACTCTATGAAAGAAGAACAAGAAGGCTCTGAGATGGAGACACAATGAAAAAAAGAAAGATAATAAGAAGAAAGCCTGGCCAAAAAAGAAATATGTATTTCACCAAAGATACACAGGCTTCTATAGAAGAGTACCAGCAGGAACCAGACCGATCAAAGAGGGAGCAGATATACAAGAAAGATATCGCCCCAGCTTTTGAGCAGCTTTCTGAAAGTCTTATATATGTTTACGGCTTTAATTCTCCATACGAAACTGTTACCAGTATGAAGGTTGATTGTGTCGCTTTTCTGTATGAAACAATCCATAAGTGGGACCCCGCTAGAGGGACAAAGGCTTTTTCTTACTTCAACGTAGTTGCAAAAAACTGGTTGATCATTCGTTGCCGAAACGCAAAGAAACAATATCACCGCCACGTTTCAATGTCTGAGATGAGTAACTTGAGTACTAGAGACAAGAATACGATCGCAAACTACCAAGTCGTTCCAGGCCCCGATGTAATACTGGAAAGAAAAAATTTCAAAAACGAATTGATGCAAGTGATCAAAGAACTAGAGACCCGGGTCAAGAAGCAAAATGAAGTGCTTTGTGTCGATGCTATTAAAACTGTCTTTGATAACGTAGACAACCTTGACTTTTTAAACAAGCGTGCTATTTATGTGTACATCAGAGAGATATCTGGTCTTAACTCAAAACAGCTGTCTGTTGCAATGTCTAAGATAAGAAAGCACTATAAGGCAATAATATCAGAGGGTGAGCTGATCGATTTTGGAATATTTTAGGAGATAACATGTCTGTTGATAAGTTAGGCAATGCCCTACAAGACTTCGACAATCTTAAGAAGAAGGTGGAAGACTTTGGAAAGGTGCTTCAAAAAATAGAGCATGCCGACGCAAAGAAGAAGATCTTATGGAAAGAAATTTATGAAAATGCTGTACTAGATAGACAGAATGCTCATGTCTTGTTTGTAGAAGCGTATACCACCATGAGTCAGGGAACGACTGAACATGCTACTCTAGGGTCAACATTAACAAAATACTTAGAAAGAATGAACAAGGCGAACGATCAACTTCTAAAGTTGGCAGAAATTATGAGCAAGTCTGAGAGCGAGTTTAGTAAGATCGACGCTGACGATTTGTTTTCGCAAATACAGGATTAAGAAATGGCTAGAGGACCAGGAAAAGACGCGGTATCAGAGTCGCTAAATACCAAGTCCTCCGTTGCAGAAACAGTCGCGGCGGCGGACGGTGCAAACCCAAATCAGACCCTACTAAGGGCCGTGGTTGTTGAAGTCCTTTACGATTTAGCAGCGTTTCCAGATGAAGACATAGAAGAATTTAAAACTCTTGTTGACGCACCTGACATGATTGCCACCGCCCCCAGAAATTCTATCCTTGCAAGGGTGGTTACAGGTGGTGCTGATAAAAAGGCAACAGAAGCTAAAGAGAAACCGACAGAGGAAGAGCAGGAGCAGGCCCAACAAAATCAAGAGACAATAGCTGAAAAGGAAAAGGTTGGTGAGGTAGGTGTGTTAGCTTACCCATTCTTCCCACCACACCTTTGTATGCCACTTAAGCCGGGTGAGCAGGTTTGGCTAATTACTGATTCGTCTGATGTACCTTCTAAAATCATGTACTGGATGTGCAGGATTACAGAGCCTGATCATGTTGATGATGTAAACTACACACACGGTGACAGAAAGCTGGCTGGTTCAACCGCTGAAAAGACATCAAAGGAAAAGGTGGATAGAGCGAATGGGAAGTCTGAAGACCCCGAGCCGCCCCTGACAGATACTGACTCTGGCGCCGCCGCCGATGACTCCGTACCTTTTGACTTAAATAAAGACTTGCTCGACGATAGGTTTTTTGGTTTCCCAAATGGAACAGGAGAACCTGACGCCTTCACCCTTAAAGACGAGATGGCTTACGAAGACATTGTAAACATCTCTGGTGCATACGCTCAATTCAGGGCGCAGGCAGTTCCAAGGTATACTAAGAGACCTGGTGACCTTGTCATACAGGGGTCTAATAACACTCTGATTTGTCTTGGTGAAGATAGAGGGTGGAAGTTTGATGATGACCCTTCAAAAAGCGAGTTTTCTAACGCGACTGAAGATGAAGCCACCATTGGCGATAGAAAAGATAAGATGTGGGGAGCGATTGACTTGGTCGCGGGAAGGGGTCGTTACGATTGGCTTTTCCTAAAAGAGTCTGTCAAATCAGATGTAAGTCAGGACCCGTTTCCTACTTCTGCTAGAGTTATCAAAACTTCTCCTAACCCTGACACGGGAAGAGAACAATACGTAGAAGTTAACAAGAACCCGCTGGCTTCTGATAACGCTGAGGTTAACAGAAAAGATAATCCGACAGAGGGTGATCCAGATTACTTTAGCGATGCCTCAAGGCTAGTCATCGCACATTCTTCTGACGTTGATACCAACTTTAACATAGCTGCTCCGGGAGAGACGATACCTTCTGCGATAGGTGAAGCTTTCGGACAGCTGGAGGTTATTAACAGTGAAGATTACAACCCAGCGGGTATTGTTCTTAAGACAGATGAAGTTAGAATAGTTGCCAGAAAGCTTGGAGGAGGAGAGCCAGTAGATAGAGCTCCTGAAATTAACGGTTCTATTAGGCTGATTAAAGAAGGTGCCCCAGATGAAGATTTAGCCGCTTTGATGCTACTTCCAGATGGTACGATACAAATCAGCGGCTCTAAAATCGTGATTGGTCGCGCTACAGCAGATGGCGGAAACGGCACAGGTCCGGGTGAAGGCGGTTCTCAACCGTACGTCCGGTATTCCGATCTACAGAGCGTGTGGCATAACACAATGGACGCTCTCACTACATTTTGCGATACAGTATTAACACACACCACACCCGGGTACGGTGCACCTTCAGTGCAGTTGAACCAAGCCGTTACCGAACTTAAGTCATCTATAGAAGGATCACTTAAGGGTAGCATTTCGAGTGTGCAGTCAGAAAGAATATTTGGAGAATAGGAGAGAGAAATGCCATTATCAGTTGCAGTATTACCGCTAGAAGTTAAGATCGCTTCAGCGTTTAAAAAGGTTCGTAAGAAGGGGAAAGAAGATGGTGCTGATCCGGACGCGATTATAGACGCTTTAGCAAATGAACTTGCTCAGGCTATTGATGCTTATGTTACACAAGCTGTCGTACAGGTCACGCTGGTAAACACCGCTGTTATCGGTGCTAGCCCAACCGGTCCTGTTGTAGGTACCGGTATCGGTGTCGGCAGCGGCGTACTACTATAGCTAAATGTCCACTATTTTCTCTGTTGGGATATTTAGGAGTGGTGGTGGAACAATAATATGTCTGTAAATAGAACATCAAATAACAAAGTTTATAGCTTTAAGTCTGTTGGCAAAACAACAGAGCTATCTAAGAAGCTGGTCCGGGACGGCCGTGAATTGCCCCCAGTGGGTATAAAGACCCCAGTTGCTCTTTCTGAAACAGGCAAGAGCTTTCTGGAAATGCACGACAATTTTCCGGATCAAGTCCATGATAACCTACAGAACTTGATTTTGACCAACCACGGAGAAAGACTGGGCTTACCAGATTTTGGAGCAAATTTATCAGAGCTAACTTTTGAAATGCAAGATGAAGATTCTCAATCGGAAGCCATGAGAAGAGTCAGCAAGGCTGTAAGAAAGTATATGCCGTATGTTTCTCTAGAGACTTTTTCTCCTATAGTAGAGAATTTTGATAACAAATCAGTCGCAAAAATTGGTTTAGTCATTGGGTATAGGGTACCAAAGCTAAGAACTGCTTTGAGACAGATAGAAATAATATTGTATTCGGCGGGATAAAACATGGCAATAGATGCAAAAAAGCAATTTAAGAATGCGACCAGTAGGAACTATTTAGCTAAGGATTTCCAATCATTTCGTAATGAGTTATTTTCTCATGCGAAACTTTTCTTTTCTGACAAGATACAGGACTTTACAGAACCTGGATTGGGCGGGTTGTTACTAGACATGGCTTCTTACGTTGGCGATTCTATGTCATACTACTTGGATCACCAATTTAACGAATTAAACTGGTCAACAGCTGTAGAAAACAGAAATATAAAAAGGCACTTGCGAAACGCTGGTGTTAAAGCAAGAGGCGCAAATCCCTCAATAGTCATGGTGAAAGTTTATTTAGAGATACCAGCAGAGACTGTAGAGGGCCAGACTGCTCCTAAGAAAAATTTGTTACCAGTGGTCCAGGCTCTCACCACCTTTGTTTCAAACGATGGTGTGCCGTTCTCCTTGATGGACGATGTTGATTTTGCAAAAAAGGATACATCTGGAAAATATGAGTATGAATCTGTTGTTGTTGAAACAGATGACAATTCAATACCGACCTCATTTGTTGTTATGCGTACTGGCTTAGCGATATCAGGAGTTAGAAAAGAAGAAAAATTCCAGATACCAAATACTAGCGTCCCTTTTAGAAAGGTCACTTTGCCTGATGAGAACGTGACCACTATAATAAGTGTCAAAGACAGCGAGGGAGACAACTATTACGAGGTCGAGGCTTTATCACAAGACACTGTCTTCAAGAGGATCTTAAACGTAAGTGAAGACAAGGACGACGTAGAATACAATTTGGAAGTTATTCCTGCACCACGTAGGTTTATAACTGATTATAATTACGACACTAAGTTAACGTCAGTCCAATTCGGCTCAGGTGATGCCACCACAACAGACAACGACCTGTTACCAGATCCAGCGGATCTAGCTTTACCCCTTTACGGTAAGTCAACGTTCACAAGATATACACTGGATCCTAATAAGCTGATGCAGACCCAAACTCTCGGCATATCTCCTAGAAACACAGTCATAACAGTCTCTTATAGGGCGGGTGGTGGATTAAGACATAACGTAGGTTCGGATATGATTAGGACAGTGACGAAGCTGTTTCTAAAGTTTCCTTCACGAGCAGGAGCAGCTGAGTCTTCTAAGGTTAGGTCGTCAATAGACGTCTCCAATCCTCTACCTGCGATGGATGGTGATAGGGCTCCTACTCTTGAAGACCTAAGGTCACAAATTCCAGCTTCCAGAAACAGTCAGTCTAGAATTGTTACTAAACCGGACCTCATCGCCAGAATCTATACTTTACCCAATGCTTTTGGCAGGGTGTACAGAGTTGGGATAAGACCGAACCCCATAAACTCTCTTGCTTCTCAAATATTTGTTGTTTCAAGAGACAGACAAGGGAAGCTAAAGATGTCATCTGACACTTTAAAGAAGAATCTTAGGATTTATCTAAACGAGTTTAGAGCAGTAAGCGATGCCTTTGACATTCTAGACGCAAGGATTATCAATCTTGGAATTAACGTTGACGTAGTGGCTCATCCAGAAGTCAATAAGTCTCAAGTAGCACAAAAAGTTATATCAAACCTTTCATTCTTACTTGCTCTCAAAAATATGCAGATCGACCAACCTATAGCTACAGCAGATATTATGAATTCGATTATCAATACTGAGGGCGTAATTTCTCTCATAGACTTTAAGGTTAATTCTATTACTGGTAACATAGAAGAAAGAAAATACAGTGATGTTTCATTTAATGTTGAAGCTAACACGATGCAAAACATGGTCGTTGGCCCACCAGGCTCAATTTTTGAGCTAAGGTATCCATCACAAGACATAGCGGTAACAGTGAGGTAGGTAGATGTTTTATATCTTGACAGCCAGTGATGATGCATACATTACGAATAAGATTATTTCCAGCAAATTTAGAGCCACAGACGCGAATACGGGTCAAGCTGGAACTCTAGACTTGTTTAGACTATATGACGAGTCAAGCTTTATCTCTTCAGGAGTTAGGCTGACTTCTTCTGTGGAAGAACTGAGTCGATTATTAGTAAAATTTGATTACTCTAATGTAATCCCTTTGACATCTGAGAGCCTGGACCTAAACCATCCGTCTTTCAAAGCTACACTCAAGTTGTCTGAAGTCAAGACAGGTGCTCCGGTGCCGAGAGACTTTAACGTTGTACTGTATCCTTTAGCCATGAAATTCAATGAAGGCTCCGGAAGAAATGTCACTTCATTCTCAGATGTTGACGCAGTCAATTTCGTAACTTCGTCCTACAACGCCGGCTCAGCTGTACTTTGGAATGTCACAGGATCAGGTCAGCCTGGTGATTCATCACAGTCTGGTGTTGACTATTATATAAGCGGTACTGTTGGTGGAGAGGTTCTTGATTTTGGATCATCGCAACATTTCGATACTGGCGTTGGTGATATATCTCTTGACGTTACAACTGCATTATCTTCTTCTTTAGCGAACCACATGGTTAACCACGGGTTTAGGATTTCGTTTAGCGGGTCCGATGAGACAGATAGCAAAACCAGGTTTGTAAAGAGGTTCGTTTCTAGACACTCACAAAATAAATTGCTAGTCCCACAGCTTCTTTTAACTTGGGATGACTCCCTACAGGATCGACATCTAGATTTACAGTTCAACGTTTCATCATCTCTATTCTTAACAAATACCGTCTCAGGAAAAAGGCAAAACTTAGTTACTGACGCATCATTAACAGAGGCTGTCGGATCAGAATGTATCACACTTAGGTTTGTTTCTGGTTCCGGAACGAGAAAAGAAAAGACGTTTACTGTTCAAGCATCACAACATACTGCTTCAACTCACGGCGCTGGAATGCGCGGCATCTATTCAGGTACCTTTAACCTAAGTGAGTTTAACACTACTTTCTTTGGGGACACACCGAAAACGAACAGCGAGATTGAGCTGACAGAGATATGGTCAACAAATGATCTTACTGTTGGTTTCTACACAGGTTCAATAAAGATAAGAAAACCTGCTCGTTCTGCTTCTGGTTTCTCGAACAGAAGACTCAACGTATCAGCGGTTAATTCTTTACCAGAATATAAAGAGGGGTCAAAGGTAACAGTTAGGATCTTTATAGAAGACCTCGATCAAACTAGAAAAGAAAAAGCTTATAAGCTGCCTACTAGAAGACAAAGTCTAGTTGTAGATGAAGCGTACTATAGATTAGTTGACAAGGACACTGGAACAATCATAGTGCCTTTTGATAAATCGACAAATTCAACAAGACTGTCAAAAGACTCGGAGGGTATGTACATTTCATTCTTATCCGCGGGCTTGTCAAAAGGCAGAATCTATACTTTGGACCTGCTTTTAATCGACCAGGGTATAGAGAGATTGATACACTTAAACGACGTGTCTTTCATGGTGGTGTAAATGTCAAGAAAGAAAAGAGTCTTCGAAAACCAGAAATTGTTTGCCCCCAGTGTGGTACGAAGGTATACAAACTCGTCTGGTAAATTGAGGAACCAAACGCTACAAAGCATGTCTGGTTCAGATGAGGTTGATGTTAGTCTGACTGGTTCATTTCGCATGGACCCACCGGGCTCCCCTCTAAAGTCCACCCAGCAATTGCCACTAGATTTCGGTAGCTTTGAGAACCATACATTCTTTAGCTCTGCTGTCACTAATGTGAATCTTGCTTACGAAAAAATCATTAATAATTTTCCGTTTGATGGGACAAAGAAAAATTATGAAGACTGGTTGGACGAACTCAGTGGTTTCGAAAAATACGTTCTTGACAGATACCCAAAATACAATGGGTACCTTACGCTATTAGGAAGCGGAGAAAGCGTTGAAGTTATAGACAGGGCTGGTGTCGTATTTCCCTCTATATCAAGGAAGAATAACGCCGAAACTGTGCTGAACCCAAAAACCAAGCCGTTTTTTGTAGAGCTAGATGTCGCCGTACCTCCTGCAGCGTCAGGTAAACAATTTCTGTTTCACCACGTTTCAGACTCAGGAGTTGGTTACGCTGCGTATCTGGAGAACACGACTTCTGTAACAGAGGTACCAATCAACTTTTCAGTGATAAGCGGCTCCGATCAGATCACAGCAAGAGCAGTGATAGAAAAAGG